>CAJIAD010000214.1_pt1 | contig 26548 bp, 19 predicted proteins | sample 9198981 | NCBI WGS metagenome assembly CAJIAD01 (sample SAMEA7708274, study PRJEB35096) | sediment metagenome | biome: marine neritic benthic zone biome [ENVO:01000025]; feature: sediment [ENVO:00002007]; material: shallow marine sediment [ENVO:03000034] sea grass bed [ENVO_01000059] ...
ATCAACGGTAAGCGGCGTCATGCCATTTCCTACCTGGGGGATTTCCTGTTCAGTCCCCAACGGGTGCGAACACCGGTAAAAGCCTTATCCGGCGGCGAGCAGAATCGCGCGGTGCTGGCCCGTCTGTTCAGCAAGCCCGCCAACCTGCTGGTGCTGGACGAGCCCACCAACGACCTGGACGTGGAGACCCTGGAACTGCTGGAAGAGATCCTGCTGGAGTACAAGGGCACGGTGCTGCTGGTCAGCCACGACCGGGCCTTCCTGGACAACGTCGTCACCAGTTCCCTGGTCTTCGACGGCAGCGGCCAGATCGCCGAACACGTCGGTGGTTTCTCGGACTGGCAACGATTCTTCAAACGCGCCGCAAGGGAACGACGCCTGTCGAAGCCAACCGTCGATCCGAGTGCGAAGAAACCGAAACGGGTTGGCAAGAGTGCCAAGCTGTCCTACAAGGATCAACGGGAATTGGAGGCTTTGCCGGCAGAGATCGAGACACTGGAAGCCGAGCAGGCGCAGCTGCACGAAACGGTCAATGCGGCGGGATTTTATGAGAAATCCCGCGAGGAAACGGGCAAGGTAGTGGAACGGCTGGCCGAGATCGAGCGGACACTCTCCAGCAGCTATGAGCGTTGGGAAGCACTCGAGTCGAAGTCGAAAAAGACCCAGCAGGGACAATAGGATTTGCCGAACCGGCAGCGGAAGCTATGCACGCGGTGAATGTAGCGAAGTCGAAACCAGGCAATCGAAGAGTGGCCGTGTGGCTACTGATCTGCTGTTGCCTCGTCTTTGCCATGGTTGTGCTGGGCGGGGTTACCCGATTGACCGGCTCCGGCCTGTCCATGGTCGACTGGCGACCCATCATGGGTGTCGTACCACCCATGAGCGAGGAAGCCTGGCAGAGTACTTTTGATCTCTACCGCACGTCACCGGAATTCGAGAAAGCGAATTCCCATATGGATGTCGAGGACTTCAAGGGGATCTTCTGGCTCGAGTATCTGCACCGGCTACTGGGACGACTTATCGGCGTCGTTTTCCTGGTGCCATTTATGTACTTCCTGTGGCGAGGTCATATCAGGCCCGCCGAAACGCCAAAGTACATCGCGATGTTCGTATTGGGCGGCCTGCAGGGACTGCTTGGCTGGTACATGGTCAAGAGCGGTCTGGTCGACAACCCCCAGGTGAGCCAGTATCGACTCACTGCCCACCTGGTCGCTGCTTTCGCGATCTACGCCTACATGTTCTGGGTGGCGCTGGGCCTGATCGAACCGGAACGCCGCTCCCGCCATCCCCTCTTCCGGCGAACCGTCGCCTTGACCACGTTGATCCTGGTCACCGTGATCAGCGGTGGTTTCGTCGCGGGCCTCAAGGCGGGGATGGTCTACAACACGTTCCCGACCATGGGGGGGCATTGGATTCCGCCCGGAATGCTGGCGCTGGAACCCGCCTGGCGCAACCTGTTCGATCATCCTGTCGCAGTGCAGTTCAACCACAGGCTGCTCGCGCTGAGCACGCTGCTGTTCGTCGCCGTCTACTGGGTTGGGGCGCGCCGCCATTTGCTTCCCGCCGGTGTGTCGTCAGCCACCCACATCCTGATAGCAGTGGCGGTGTTGCAGGTCACGCTGGGCATTTCGACGCTACTGTTGCACGTACCGATTCCCCTTGCCTCGGCGCACCAGGCCTGTGCCATGGTCCTGTTCACGGTTGCCCTGTATCTGTGCCATGGGCTGCGCGGACACCGGCCACCCGATCAGCGATAGAACCGGCTCATCTCGGATAACGCGTGCTGGGCCGCCGCCTGGTCCACCTTGAGATCCCCTGTCGGCTGGTAGTCGCGATCGCGGATTTCGTACAGGCGCCCCGGGTAGGACACCATCACGGAATCGGGCGTGACGATGGCCCAGTTGGCATAGCTGGCGACGATTAACTGCTCCCACGGTTGCTCGTCGAACAGGTTGTTGCCGATAGCAAACTCGGCCGGTGGATTGTCGCAGCCGAAGATCTCGGCCAGCAGGGTCGGAGCGACGTCATAGTGCGAGGATCGATGCTCGAAGTCCCTTGGTTCCCTGCCCGGCCAGTGGATCAGGAGGGGCGTCATGATCTGGTAGTCCGTGAAAGCGCTGGAGTCCTCCCAGATGCCGAGTCCCGAATCATTGAGTTCGAACCCGTGATCGCCACTGACGATGATGATCGTCTCGCGACTGCCATCGTGCGCTTCCAGGGCCTCCACTGCCTGGCGGACGAGTTGATCGGCGAGCCAGTACTGGCGCGTGTATTCGATCACCAGCTGCGGACCGAAGTCGCCACGCACATCATCGAGGTCTCGATCTTCGAATCCCTCCGGCATATCCAGCCCACGGGGCACGTTGTTGTCGGGTGGGTCGAAGTGCAGGTACCCGAACAGCGGTGCGGAACTGTTCCGCTCGTTCAGGAATTCCCGCCAGGTTTCCGCCAGCGCCACATCCTGGGAATCCTGGCCGGAATTGGGATAGTTGGGCAGCGGCACGAGGCCCGGGATTTCCGCGAATGCCGTGCGGTCGAGATGGGTCGGACTGCCCAGGCTGTATGCCGAAAAGATGCCGAAGTCGTATCCGCTCGAGCGGAATTGGTTTATCAGGACCGCCGGCGTCTGGGACTGGTAGAAGCTGTCGAAATACATCGGCGGTAAGCCATAGAGGAACGCGAACATTCCCGGGCGCGTCGCGTTACCGCCACTATAGTGTCGATTGAAGCGCTGGGATTCTGCGGCCATGCCGGCAACGAATGGCATGCGCTCGTTCGTCACGAAATCGGTTCTCATACCGTCGAGGATGACGATCAGTACATTCGGCATGGGTTCTTCCGGGGCACAGGACATCGGCTCGAGCGGATAGCGAAGTTCGCCCTCCCCTGTCGTATTACTTCTTCGCAGCAGGCTGCTTTGCCTGGCGACCGTCGGGTCGACCAGGCCAATCCGTGCCATGAATCGCTTCGCCGTTAAGGGGTAGTAGAACGGCAGGTAGCGCGCGTAGCGGGTGACTGTGCCGTCGTAGCGCGCATCTGCCCAGGCGTGAACGAAGTGCCCTGCGAACAACGCAGTGATGACCAGCCAGACGAGCATCCGTCGGTAGCGCCTTCCTTCCAATGCCCGGCGTTCCGCCATGCTCGATAGCACGAATGACAGAAGCGTGAAAACCAGGGCGAGCACGACCGCCATGAACCATGTGCTGTTCTCGAACAGGGCGACAGTGAGGATGCCGATGTGGAATTGGTGCTGGGAGAAAACGATCGTGTCCATTACCAGCAGGGTCAGGCTGATCCCGGACAACAAGACCGTCAGCGGTCTGGCCACGTGACGCAAAACAGGTAGGAATCGCAACGGCAAATAGACGACGAGGATCGGCGCGAAGGCGAGCAGACCCAGGTGGCCGATCGTCGCGGTCAGGGTAAAGACCGCTGCACCCATGTTGTCCGGCATGCCCGACATCAGCAGGTACCGCGAACCGATCACCAGCATGGCGATCAGGATCAGCAGACCGTACCAGGACGCCCAGCCCCGCGGAGGGAGAGATGTTGTCCGGACCTTTGGTGTTGCCATCGAGTAGCGTCTGGGTAGCGGAAAGGAAGTGGCGCGCCCGGAGAGATTCGAACTCCCGACCCTCAGGTTCGAAGCCTGATGCTCTATCCAGCTGAGCTACGGGCGCGACGAATGGACATGATAAAGGAGATCGTTCGAATCTTCCGGGCTATCCGCTGCTGACGCAGCGGGCGCCGGTCGAGATGATTCGTCGCTGCGCTCCTCACCCCTCAAGGGGGCCACTCGCTCACTGCGTGAGCTGCGCGTTGTCTCGGCCGTCTGCGACGGCTGCGGCTCAAACTCCCGACCCTCAGGTTCGAAGCCTGATGCTCTATCCAGCTGAGCTACGGGCGCGACGAATGGACATGATAAAGGAGATCGTTCGAATCTTCCGGGCTATCCGCTGCTGACGCAGCGGGCGCGACGTGCAGGATGCACAAGTGCCGTGAAGACCATGGGTGGCCGGGAGCGGCCCCGTCGAGATGATTTGTCGCCGCTCGCCCACAATTCAGAGTTGCGACAAGGCTTCAACCTGTCTGCGGACTTCGGGATCGTCGGGCCTGAGTGTCAGCAATTGCCCGGCGTAGTTCCGCGCACTGACCAGATCACCGGCCTCTCGCTGATAGCCGACTAACGCGATGAGCACCTCAGCATTGGCCGGATAGCGACCGTAAGCCGACTCGAGTTGCGCGATGGCTTCTTCACGTCTGTCTACACCATGCAGCGCGACGGCATAGACATACTGGTATCGCACCTGGTCGGGTGCCAGTCGCACTGATTCTTGCAACCACGGAAGCGCCGCCTCCGCACCGCTCTTTCGAACCATCAGCAGCCCCATGGAATGGTGCAAGGCAGGTCCGTCCGGTATCTGCTTCAAGCCGTCTCTGAGCGCGGCTTCAGCCCCGAGCTCATCGCCACGTCCACGCAGCAGATCCGCCAGGTTCACGTAGGCCGGCTCGTAGTCCGGGCCCAGTCGAATGGCAGCGCGTAAGTAGTCCTCGGCGGCATCCGGCTGTCCGCCCTCGAGGTACAGCAAGCCGAGATTCAGCCACGCTTCCGGACGGTCTGCATTGTCCTGCTGGATTTCGACATACTCGGTGATCACGCGACGTAAGCGGTCCCGGCTCGCGGCATCGAGCGTCGTGGAATCGAATCCCGCCAGCTGTCGTGCCGCTTCCGTACGGACCGACCGGACGGGATCGTCCAGCAAGTCGAGCAACGCACCACTCTTGAGTTGCACGGGCGCCGAATCGAGCGCATCCAGTGCGCCGAGTCGTACGATGGGATCGGTGTCGGACAAGGCGAACATCGCCAACTCGGCAGATGACCGGTCGAGCTGGGCTTCCAGCAGGTGCAACGCAGTAGCGCGGACGATTTCAGGTTGCTCCTCGCTTACCGCGATTGTCCGCAGTGCCTCGGCGGAACCGATGTGGCCGCTTTGCGCATTGTGGAACACCGTCGCGAAGGTCTGGTAGCCCGCGGCATCGCGTCCCAGCCAGTCTCTCACCGCGTCGGCAATTCGCTCGTCGGACCAATCCGCATGGCAGGCATCACATGCATTGGTCACTCCCAGTTTCGCCGCCAGGTCGGGGCGCGGCACGCGGAAACTGTGATCACGCCGTCCATCAATCACCATGTAGTCGCGTGACGGCATGTGGCAATCCACGCAAGCGGGCTTCGTTTCGGCATCGGCGTGATGGTGATGCTCGGCCACCGAGAACACGTCCGCGGCATGGCACTGGAGACAAAGGCCGTCCCCGTCCACCTTCAGGTTTGCCGAATGCGGATCGTGGCAATCAGTGCAAACGACTCCCGCCGCGTGCATTCGGCTTTGCAGGAAGGATCCGTAAACATAGACCTCGTCAAGGATCTGACCGTCCGGAAAATACAGCGACTCGGTCAGGAGCGCGGGGACATAGGAATCGGTCAGTGGCTCACCATGCGCATACTCGGCGCGTATCGGTGAGCGTCTCGCGTGACACTGGCCGCAGGCTTCCGTCTGTGATCCCGAGCGGCTGCCTTCAACGAGTTGCGCCGTTGCCTCGCCGGCCATCCTGACCCAACGGCGCTGCGGATCGGACAAGGTCACCACCAATCCCGACCCCTCCTGAAGACCGTTGGATTCCGCGAGCTGGACATGTCGCGACCCGGGTCCATGACAGGCTTCGCAGGCGACATCGATATCCGACCAGGTCGAGTCGAAGCTGTCCGCTTCGGCGTCGTAGTTCTTTCGATAAGCGGTGGAGTGACAGTCGGCGCACATGTAGTTCCAGTTCTGGCTGCGCCGGGTCCAGTGCAACCAGTGTTCGCTGTCGACCGGCTGATCGGGATAGAGATGGAACCATCGCTGGCCACCCTCTGCGGACGGCCTGGTGTCCCAGGCGATGCTGAGGGCCTGCAGCCTGCCGTCGGGGAACTCGATGAGATACTGCTGCAGTGGATCCACTCCGAAGGCATAAGCGACTTCGTAACTCTGGAGTTTTCCATCGGGACCGTCGGTCTCGACCTGGAACACATCGCCGTCCTTGCTGAACGTCGAGACGACGCCCCGGAATGTGAACTTTGCATCGTCGAAATCGCCGAGGACCGTTTGCGCGTTCGCAGGCTGCATGGCCAGATCGTGATGTGAACCGGTCCAGCGTTCCGTTGCTTGCTCGTGGCAGGTTGCGCAGACAGCCTGCCCGGCGAATGCCGGTTTCGCAGCGGGTGCTTCTGTCACGATCGCGGCCTCTGAAACCTGGGCCTCCGGAACCGGGGTCGCTGCCTGCCTGTCGCAACCCGCACTCACGATAGCGACGCCGCCGACGACAATCGGAAGCAGCCGCAGCCAGTGAAAGTGTTTCGACTCCACAGACGGAATCATAGCGGCAACCCGCTCCTGGACTCGCGATTCCGATGACGACCTTCGAAAATGACCTGTCATCGCCGGCCTTCGCTCCCTGATCGAACGGCGCTGAAATACCGGGTGATCAATCCGAACGGGCTACGATCTCTTTACGAATCTGCCGCAATTTCGCCTTGACTACACCGGCGTTGCGGTTACCCATGCGGACCAAAGCCCGCTGCCCGGCAGACCGGCCTTCCAGGTCCGGATGCGCATACTTGTAGAGTACGTGTGGTCTGACCAGGGGGATCGGTCCTTCGATCTCCGGCGCGGCGAGAAAATCGTCAATCACCTGGATCACCCGGGTATTGAACTCGCGATCCGGGTAGCCCAGCTCCTGGTAGGCCTCCTGGAGGAGCGGGTAGTAGCGCTGGTACACATCGACCAACGTGGCTGCATCGACTTCGTCGACCCACGTCACGATGTCGTCGTAGCGGGCAAAGTTGTCTTCACTGAGTGCGTAGGCTCCCTCCTCGCCAGCCACCTGGAAACGTCCGGGCGTCGCGTTGACGGCTCGCACCCGCATCGCGATCTTGTCGCGCGGTGCGTTGTCTATCGTGACAACGATTCGGCGGATGATGCCGCTCTGCACCAGGAGTGCCTCGACCATGGGTGAGCCGACGGTCTCGTTGGCGGCCGCCAGTATTTCCGCATCGCTCTCGCCCAGCGCTGGCAACACCACAGGTTCGGCAGGTGGCTCGATCCTTTGGATTCGCGGCGGGATCGGTGTTGGCGTTCCGATCTCGGGCTTCGGAGACGGCTCCTGCACGATCGGTGACGGTGAATCGCTGTCGTCTTTCGCGACAAACATGACCACCACGACCGCTACGGCCAGGATCAGGATCGGCAGGATCAACTTTCGCATCGTGGTCATTCCTCCAGAAGAATCTTCATCTTGGTCGTAAGACGGCTGCCGGGTCGGAGTGGTTGCACACGCCGCACCGATCCGCGGGGTCGGTGGATCATATGACAGCGACCCGCAGTTTTCGATCTCTTGCAAACCGGCGACGCTGTCACAACCTAACCGAACGGGCATCTTCAAGCTCACCTATACTCACCGGCACGAAAAGTTGGACGCCTTGCAGGATCAGGGAGACATCGGGATGCAGCACTTTCAAATCGGCGGGGACCAGATGCCGGCCATGGGACTGGGCACCTGGAAATCGGAGCCAGGCGTGGTCGGCGCCATCGTCCGCCAGGCGATCGACATCGGCTACCGCCATATCGATTGCGCCCCCATCTACATGAACGAACCGGAGATCGGTGAAGCCATGGCAGGCGCGCTAGCCGATGGCGCAGTCGCCAGGGAAGACCTGTGGGTCACATCGAAGTTGTGGAACAGCAACCATGCGCGCGAGGACGTTCTGCCGGCCCTGGAGAAGACACTGGCGGATCTGAGGCTCGATTACCTGGATCTTTTCCTGGTCCATTGGCCCGTCGCATTCCGCAAGGGAGTCTCATTCCCGGAGGGTCCGCAAGACTACATTCCCCTGGACGAACTACCACTATCCGAAACCTGGCATGGCATGGAGGAAGCGCACGCAAAGGGCCTGTGCCGCCATATCGGTGTATCGAACTTCAGCAGCAAGAAGATCGAGGATCTGCTGACCACGGCGAGCACGCCCCCGGCCGCCAACCAGGTCGAGGCACATCCTTTCTTTCCCCAGCGCGAGTTGCTGGCCTGGTGCCAGGAACACGACATCGTCCTGACCGCGTACTCTCCGCTCGGATCACAGGACCGCGTCCCCGAGTTCAAGCGTGACGATGAACCGCAACCCCTGCATGATCCTACGATCCTCGAGATCGCCGAACGCCACGGCCTGAATGCAGGACAGGTGCTCATCGCGTGGGCGGTCCAGCGCGGCACCAGCGTGATCCCGAAGACCTCGAACCCCGAACGCCTGCGCCAGAACCTCGAGGCGGCCAGCGTGACTCTGAGCGACGCGGACATGGTTACGATCGCGGCCCTGGATTCCGGCTACAGGATCATCCACGGCGGTTTCTTCGCCGAGGAGGGGTCCGGCTACACGGTCGCCGGCCTGTGGGACGAATAACGGGGACTGCGCCCGCGACGACCCTGGCCCGATCACCTGGGGAACACGATGACCCGGATCGCTTGTACCCGTATCATGGGACGCTTACGTTCGACAAAGCCAAGTAACCAATGATGCAGCGTTCCACTCTCGTCAGAATCCATCTTCTTCTGGCGACCTTTATGCTCCCGGTGGCCCTGATGTTCCTGCTCACGGGCGCACTGTATACCTGGGGCATCAAGGGGCATTACGACACCACCACACACGAGATTCGGCTCGACGCCCCGCTTTCCCGGGATCTCGGTTCCCTGACGGAGCTGGCCGAGGGCGAACTGACCAGGCTGGGCATCGACCAGCCGACAGGTAAGCCTGGCCTCAAGACCGCGGGCACCTCGTTCCGCCTGGAGTGGACAGGCAGTAACCGGGACCTTCTCCTGGCGCCGACGGACGACCCTCTTATCGCATCCTTGTCGATCAAGGACACGCAATGGCACCGCGTGTTCGTGCAGTTACACAAGGCCAAGGGCGGCGCCGGATTCAAGGTCTACGCCGCCTTGTTCGCGACGGCATTGTTCCTGATTCTGTGCACCGGTTTCCTCATGGCGTGGCAAGCCCCCCGATACCGCAGGCCGGCAATCGTATCCCTGGCGCTGGGTGTGCTGGTCTTCCTCGCGATGGTCGCCTTGAACTGACTCAGCCGATATCCCGAAAGGACCAATAGGGCGACACCAATTGTCGCGATTGTGACAGGGTTCAAAGCAATCCTGCGGCGAGGTACGTACTCTGGCCGCCAAATCCGGGATCAGGGTCGGGCGCCCGCTGCGCCGCCCCAATCCCGACAGCGGTAACGGAAGAAGAGATTCAACGGAGCAAGCGAGGACCGAGGATCCTGTCATGGCGTACTGGTGGGCTTCACAACAAGAACTGTTTGGCGTGCAACGAAACGAGGACTGCCTGTGGGCGCCTCGGCAGGTCAACGGTGGCGCCAGCTTCTTTCACTGGCGGAACATGACAGCAGTTGTCCCCGGCGACGTCATCTTCTCCTACGCCAATCGCTCCTTCACCGCCGTCTCGGTAGCCAAGACCGAAGCCGTCGAATCTGACGACCAGGTCGGACGACGCGCGGTCGATTGGGGAACCCAGGGTCGGCGGGTCGACGTCGAGTACCTGGACATGGAGACCTTCGCGCCCCTCGACCATGTATACAAGCTGCTGGCGCCGATGCTGCCCGAGGAGCATGCACCCCTGCGCCGCGACGGTAGTGACCGGGACGGCTACCTGTTCAGGTTGCCCAGCGAGGCTGGTCGCCTGCTTCTGGACTACCTCGCCAGCCAGGCTGGGCTGGTCGGTAAGGAAGCGATATCCGCCATGGTCATCGCCGCCGCCACCAGTCCCCTTGAACGTAAGGCACTGGCCGCCAGCCGTCTTGGCCAAGGGGTCTTCCGTAAGGCCGTTTCCAAGGTATGGGAAGGTCGATGCGTAGTCACGGGCGCCAATGCCAGGGGCCTAGTCAAGGCAACCCACATCAAGCCCTGGCAGGACTCCAACAATGAGGAACGCCTCGATCCCTATAACGGCCTCATGCTGTCGGCCCTATACACGGAAGCTTTTAACACCGGGCTGATCAGCTTCGACCCGACCGGGTCACTCTTGCTTTCCCGGTCAGTCGAGCCGTTCCAGTGGGAACAGCTAGGCATTAAGCAAACCTCGTGGATCGCCGGGCTCAAGGAAGAACACGCCCCCTATCTCGAATACCACCGCGATCACGTCTTTGCCGGATAGCGCATAGCCCTGACCCGGGCGCTCATTCACTTGCACGTATCGATGGCGGCCGCAACGCCAAGGCCGATCCCGCGACATCCATTAATTCTGAAAATCTTCTTGATTGTTATACGGTTGATTACTATTGTATACAAAATACAATCTGGAATGATCATGAAGATCCAGCCACGCTCCCTAAAGGAACAGGTCCGTCGCGCCTTGCTCGAAGGCCTGGAAAGCGGCCAATTGGCGCCGGGCTCCCGCCTGGAAGAAATCCGCCTGACCCAGTCTCTTGGCGTCAGCCGCACACCGATCCGTGAGGCATTGCGTGGGCTCGAGCAGGAAGGACTGGTGCAGTCCATCCCGAATCGTGGTTTCCGCGTGCCGGCGCTGGACCTGGAAGTGGTCGAGAACCTCTACCCGATGATCGGAGTGCTCGAGGGCCTTGCTCTGCGCAGTGGCGGTGTGCCTGGCGAGGATCAGCTCGACGAACTGCGCGATCTGAATCGCAAGATGGCCGGTCCGGACCTCGAGACCCGGACCCGCTATGCACTGGACCGGCGCTGGCACGAAACCTTGATTGCCCGCAACCCCAACAAGGAACTTCGCGAGCAGCTGGGGCGTTTGAAGCGACGGGTCATGTTCTATGACGGCGCCTGGGACCGCGGACTGGCAGCGATCGAGAGGTCCTGTTCGGAACACGACCGCATCACCGACTGCCTGGCCGACGGCGATCTCGATCAGGCAGCCGCCGAGATCGAGCAGCACTACCGTGATGGTATCGAAGTCGTTCAACGGTGGCTGGAACAGCGAGGTACAACAACATGAGACCGATCATGGGAATGGCCATGCTGGCCGGGATGCTCGCTGCCCCGACACAGGCACAAACCGGCGAGGAGGCGACCGAAGCGCTCGCCTTCTACGGGCAGGAAGTACAGATCATCGAACGACTGCTGACCCTCGGCGCCAATCACCCGTCCGGTCGATACGCCTTTCGCCACGCCAACGTCGTCGACGTCACCGAGGGTTCGGTCGTTGTGGATCAGCTTGTACTGGTTGGTGATGGCCGGATTCTCTCGATCACCCAGGACGGAAGCGACGCTGTCGAGGACGGCTACGTCGAGATCGATGCCAGCGATCGCTACCTGTCGCCGGGACTAGCCGACATGCATGTTCACCAGCTGCTATCTGCCGATGTGCACCTGCTCAACCTCGCCAACGGCATTACGACGGTGCGTGATCTGGACGGTTTCGACTGGATGCTACGTTGGCGGGAGCAGTCGCGGAAAGACCAATGGATCGCGCCTGACATGATCGTGACCGGCACCATCATCGCGGCGTATCCAATGGGCATCTATGCCGTCGTTGTCGAGAACGAATCCGAGGCAAGGGCCATGGTTCGCGCACAGGCACAAGCGGGCTACGACTACATTAAGATTCACAACCGCTTGCCGATCGACTTGTTCGACGCCGTAACGGACGAAGCGCGCCGCAACGGGATCGGAGTCGTTGGCCACGTACCGCACGACATCACCGTCGCCAACGCCCTGTCGCGTGGCATGGAAACCCTGGAGCACCTGAAGGGCTATATCAACGATCGAAATCTGCAGATTAACGATGACGACTGGATCACGCCGACACGATGGAGCACGGTCTGGAACACGCCCACGCTCTATACCAATCGACAGTACACGCGTGGCGAAGCGGCCCGGGCATTCTTCACGAGCGAAGAAGCACGTTATGTTCCAGTGCACCTCCGGGATCTTTGGAGCACCACGATGGATGAGCCGCTGCATGAGGTGTTCGTGACGGAACTGGAGAATCGCAACACGGTAATCAGTAGGCTCCTGCCTGTGACTGACCGCTTCCTTGCGGGCACCGACAGCGGCAGTGGCGGCGAGTACATGGTGCCGGGCTTCGCGCTGCATACGGAACTGGAGATGTTGCAGAAAGCAGGCCTCGACACCTTGCGGGCGATCCATTCGGCCACCGTCAACGCGGCACTGGCAACTGGCCGGGAGCAGGAATTCGGATACGTTGCGGTCGGACTGCGTGCGAGCCTTCTGTTGCTCGATGAGAACCCGCTTCAGTCAACCAGGAACCTGCGAATACCACGCGGCGTCATGTTGCGTGGTCGCTGGTTTGATCGCGCCACTCTGGATCGAGAGCTCAAGTGGCTGGCGAACCTCTATGTAGCTGAACCAGGATCGCCGGAAGCGGACGCGTTAGTCGCTGATATCACGCGGCTGTCATCGTCCGGATATGTCTGGCCATCCCACCAACTGGAGGAGCTTGCTGCGGCTCTCGATTCAATCGAGCGTCTCGAGCTGGCTTCATCGATCAGGCAGCTGCAATAGATCGTCGTGCCCAGTCGCTACCGGCCACGCCGGGCACCGACGACAACGCAGGCCTGGATCAGTCCGGGTTAGGTCCGAAGATCCCGACCCCGAGCTCACCGGCGATGTGCTGGATCGCTTTCTGTGCACGGACACTGTTGCCCGCCTCATTGAGGCGCGGCGAGAACGCCGCGATGGCAAAGCGGCCCGGCACGACGGCGATGATGCCGCCACCCACACCCGTCTTGGCTGGTAACCCGGCCCACATCGACCAGTAACCGGACTCGTCGTAGAACCCGGCGGTCAGCATGATCGCCAGCAGTTCGGGCACGTGTGCCGCATCCAACAGACGCTTGCTGGTCTTTGGATTGACGCCGCCATTGGCCAGCGTGGCGCCCATGATCGCCAGTTGTCGTGTGTTGACGCCAATTGATGACTGCTGGGTATAGACACGTAGCGCCTCTTCGGGATCGCTGTAAAGGCGTTCGTAGTTGTAGAGATTATTGGCGATGCCGCGGTTGCTCCAGGAAGTCGTGTACTCGGACTCGTAGACGTCGTTCAGCAGCGCCAGTGACTCGCCGGCGAATCCGCTCAGGTTGCCTAGCACCAGCTCCCAGCGTTGCTCTTCACTGTCTGCCTTGACCAGGCTGACGGCGGCGATGGCGCCGGCATTCACGAGCGGATTGACCGAGCGCGCGTCGTAAAGCTCCACTGCCATCTTCGAATTGAAAGGCAGCCCTGTGGGCTCGACCCCGATCTTGTCCTGCACAGCCTGTGGCCCGCCGTATTGCTGCATGACCAGCGCCGCGGTGAATGGCTTGGCCGTGGACTGGATGGAGAACGTGTAGTCAGTATCGCCAGCTTCATAGATCCTGCCATCACGCGTCGCGATCACGACACCGAACAGCTCCGACGGTACGGTATCCAGGATCGGGATGTAGTTGGCATTCTTGCCGTCGTTGAGATCCTTGAATCGGGCATGGGCCTCATCCACCACGCGTTGCAGGTCGGTGCTTGCGGGAATCGATGTATCACGCGCATCTGCTGTCGCGCAGGCTGCGAGATTCGCGGCTGCGATCACGACGGCCCCGATGACCGCCATGCGTGTTGCCCCGTTACAGATTGTTGCCCTTTCCATATCCCCCCCTCGAAGTGTCTGGACGTGTACTACACGCTACAACCATAGACAAACCTGGCAGTCACGATGCCGCGACCGAGGCGAACTATTCCTCGAAAGTCCGATTCCAGTACTTGGTCCGCTCCTTCATTTCCTCGCGCGTCTCTTCCGGGATCAGCCGGACAGGGTCGTCGGTCTCGCGGATCTCCCAGCCGCCTCCGATCGCCAGGTAGACGGCGACCAGGTTTGTGGCCACCGCGCCCTGGGTAAACGCAAGCTGATCCTGCTGGTTGGCGAGGGAGTTGAGTGTCGTGATCACCGTGTTGAAGTTCACCAGGCCTTCCTGGTACTGCAAGGTCGATACGTCGGCTGCCCGCTGCGCGGCATCGGCGGCCGACTGGAAGGCCATCAATTGCTCCTGCGATCGCAGGTAGGCGACGATCGAATTCTCCACATCCGCCTGTGCCTGAAGGACTGTTTGCCGATAATCCTCCAGGCGTTGCTGGAAGATGGCGTCCTGCAGACGCACATTGCTGCGTAATCGACCATAGTTGAGGATGTCCCAACGGAAGCCGCCCGACAGCGAATAGCGGAATGTGTCGTCGGAAAACAGGTCGTCGAACTCTTCATTCTCGATGGTTTCGGCGGAGGTACCGATCGAGCCCGATAGTCCGAAGTGCGGGTACAAATCGGTGATAGCGAAACCCACCTGGGCGCTCTGGGACGCCAGTTGACGCTCCGCCACACGGATATCGGGGCGCCTCCGGATCAGGTCCTGGGGCATGCCGACTGCGATATCCGGTGACGTAGTCGGGATCGGCTGTATCGCACCGAGAACATCACTGAGATCCTGGGGTGGGCGCCCGAGGAGCACGGCGAGTCCGTTCTTGAGTTGCTGTAAGGAGGTCTCCAGGTCGGAAACAGTAGCGATGGTGTTGTAGAGCAGCGTCTCCGCCTGGTCGACGTCCAGCGAGCTGGTGTCGCCCGCATCCAACTTCGCGGTCGTAATCCGGACGCTTTCCTCCTGCAGGCCGACGTTGTAGCGCGCCACCGCAAGCCGCCGCTCCGTCGTCCTGATCAACACGTAGGTCTGGGCAACGCTGGCGACCAGCGAGATCGTCACGCCGTCGTAGCTTGCAACCGACGCATCGAGCAACGCCGATGCAGATTCGATCTGGCGCCGGAAACGACCCCATACGTCGGCCTCCCAGCTCACGTTGAGACCTGTGTCATAGGCCTCGTCGGTGCGGTCGTTACGGCGCGACTTCTGGGCCGAACCCGTCGCCTCCTGCTGCTGTGGGTACTGGTTGCCGATGGCGATGTTGAGCTGCTGGCGTGCTTGCAGAACTCGGAGCCCCGCCGAACGCAGGGTCAGGTTTTCGGAGAGCGCTATCTCTACCAGGCGATCCAGGACAGGGTCGCCAAAAGCACTGTGCCACCATTCGGGCGCTGCCGGCGAGGTGTTGAGGAGCCGCGGGTCCTCGTAGGCGATCCAGTTCGTTTCTACCGGGGCTGCGGGCTCCTCGTAGTCGGGACCGAGCATGGTACAACCGGGGACGGTAAACGCCGCCAGGAGTGTCAGTAGGTACGAGCCTCGAGACCTGCTCATAGCGCCATTGCTATTGGAGTACGGTCGGCGCGGCCACTGCGGCCTGTTCGCGGTTTTCATCGGCCGTTCCCGTCATGACCAATACCGAGCCAGTGGTGCCGACGATCAACTGGACGTGCTCCGGGACTTCGGTCAGGTGGATTCTCACCGGCACGCGTTGCGCCAGCCGGATCCACTGGAAGGTCGGATTGATGGTCGGCAGCAACTCGAAGCCGGTGCTCCCGTCCTGCTGGGCGATGCCCCAGCCAATGCTGTCAACATGGCCCTGCAGCGGGTCGTCCGGGTAGGACATGAGTGTGATGACTGCCTTGTCGCCGGGACGGATGTTTTCAATCCTGTTCTCACGAAAGAACCCGGATATCCAGTAGCTGGCGACATCGACCAGCGCCAGGGTCGGCTGGTTGGTGACCGCCTGGCTGCCCAGCCGCAGGTTGAGATTCGTGACGTAGCCATCGACCGGCGCCCGCACCCGGGTGAATTCCAGATCGAGTTCGGCCTGTTTCAAGGCGGCCAGGGCAGACCGCACCTGCGGATTCGCATCGCCCAGTGCGCCTAGCTTGGCGCGCGACTCCGCGAGCATAGCCTCTGACTGGGCCAGAGATGCCTGCGCCTGCAAGAGGCCTGCTTCCGCGGCGTTCTTCTCCTGCACCGAAACCTCGAGGTTGGCCTTGGCTCTTTCCACCGACTTTTCCGACGTCGCCTTTTGCGGCAACAGCCTTTGTTGTCGCACGTACTCAGCGCGGTTCTTCTCGATGGTCGCGTCCATCTGGGCGATCGAACTCTTCGCCTGCTGGATGTTGCCGCGAGAAACCTCGACAGCAGCTTCGTCCGCTTCGATCTGCTTTTCCTGGGACAGGACGCTGTCACCGGTTTCGTCCAGGTCCGCCCGGGCGCGATCGACTGCCGCCTGGAAGGTGCGCGGGTCGATCTCAAACAGCAGGTCCCCTGCCTCGACGAACTGGTTGTCGACGATCGGTAATTGCACGATCGGCCCGGAGACGCGCGGCGTGATCTGGATGACCTCGGCGCGGACCTGTCCGTCCCTTGTCCAGGGGTTGGCGACGTAGTCCCAGTATTTGATCAGTACCACCACCACGGCGATCAACACGATTACCCCGGTGTTCAGGTATTTCTTCTCAATTTTCATGTGCTAGGAACTGATCACGAAGGTGCCGATCACGACCGTATAGATAACCATCAGCGATAACAACACCAGCGGCGGGTAGAAGAAGTGCCTCGACAGTCGATGTCGATCCAGGTAGCGCCCGGTCAGCAGCGCCGCGCCGACGCCCAAGAACGACGCGATGAGCAGGGGCGGGAAATAGACGCCGCTGATCGCGAATTCATGCGGCATCGGGTTCTCCCTTCTGTTGACCCGTCATCAGGCGAAGCGCTCCTCGTGCCAGGGTGCCCATTGTATGTCACGGGCCCTGCCAGCGAAGCCGACCAGCGCTTCGGACACGCCCCGGTAGGCACCAAGGAGCCGATAGAAATCACTGGTCTCCTGTTCTGTAAACTGATCTTCCGTCGCCGCGTCGAGTGACGCCACGATCTGTTCCTCCAATCGCTGCATCGTGCTGGACAGGCGATTCCTCAGGTCCGCCTCGGCAGCGGCGTTCGGATCGTCGGACATGCCGCGAAGTATTTCGATGACCGACCGCCGCCAGGTGCATAGCTCCACATCGACGCCCTCCACCAGAATCCTGGACTGATGGTGTGCGCGAAGGGCGACAAGGCCGTTCAGACGACGACTGATCTGCCGCATTCTGCTCACCATAGCCTGAAGCTGGGGTGGTGAAGTGCCGGGCAGGTGGTCCGGCTTGATGAACCGACACCATAGCGCCAACTTTCCGGGCAGCGTGGATACCTCGTAGGCGTGGAACCGGCTTCGCAGCCCGTCCAGCCTGCCCCGGGGCTGATCCGAACCAGCTCCCATGGTTGCCACCAGGTATTCACAGCTCCGGAAGAAGCGACTACTCAAGCGCAGGAACGACTTTTCGGGTTGCAGTGAGACCGGGAAGTGCTCGGTCACGGACATGATGAGGAAGAACGGGGGAAACATCATCGCAGCGATGGCGACCGACAGGAAACTGTATGCCTGCTGGTTGTCGATGGCCGCGACGAGGATGAACAGTGCCAGCCCGAGTGCCCTGTCCAGGGCCTGCTGCGGCTCCGAGAACCGGTAGCACAGGATGAATGTCACACCGAACAACCACGCTCCCAGGCTCAAGAAGCTTGATAGTTGTGGCATCACGAAAATGTAGAAAACCGCTCCGAGCAACATGCCAAAGGCAACAGGCCTGTAAATCTGCCGCACCTTCAGTTGCGGTATCACCGCCAGGTTCATCCCGATCGCACTGCACACCACGACCATCGTGGAACCACCAGGCAAACCGTCGATGTAGATGAGCGCAAGCCATCCCATCCACACGATGAGTGCGAGACGTACCGCACTGGCAGCGCGGTCGATGTCGGGTACAGGAATGACTCTTCGGCGCGGTTTGTGTTCGACAGTGGCCACTGGCTCTTCGAAGCCCTTGATGGCCGCGACAATTGCGACTAGCTGCTTCGTCCTGCTGTCCAGGGTCTCCATGCGCTCTTGGATGACAGCCAGCGCGGCCTTCTGAAAATGGCTAAGTTCATCGAGTCGGCTTCGGTCAATGGCGATCGACACGTCAGCCTGGTCGCGATCCGGTGCCTTGCCCGCCAGCAGGGATTCGATCTGTGCGAATCGCGCATCGAGTTCTGCCCGATAATGGTCCAGACCGGGGATCAGGTGCCTCAAGTCGATATCCTGGTATTCGGCCAGGCTTTCGCGCCAATGGGCCAGGGCCTCACCTATCCCCGAAGTCAGTTGCTGGTACTTGTGCCATAAGGACCTCTGCCCCCTGATATCGAGGTCGTCAGTCTGGGCTGCCGTAAGCATCACATCGAGGCTTTTCCTTGCGGTGGCCTCATCGCCAGCCAGTGACTGGGCATCCCGGCTCTCGGCACCGCCGCTGAGTAGATCGAGGCACTGACCGAACAACCGGCGTTGGGTCGATGCCAGCGTGGATGCGGCCGCGAGGAACGGCGGACCACTGCTGGTCGGCCAGATGAACAGTGAGATGAGCGTATAAACGAAGACACCGAGTGCGGTTTCCTGGGCGCGCAGGGTTGCAACCGTGAACGCGTTGGCCGCGTGGGGCCCTGCGTCGACCGCAATGACGGCAGAAACAAGACCCGCGATCATCCAGAAGTACTGAAACTTCGGCCCGCTACCCATGTAGGTGCAGAAACCGAGCCATAGCGACAGGAAGAATATGAAGGGCCAGCGATGCTGAGCGAAGAGAGCGATCAGCGTGAATGCCACGATGATCGCAAGGAAGGTACCCAGCATCCGCAGGGCGGCCTTGTTGATGGATTGGCCGATAGTCGCCAGGCTGCAGAACGCCACCGCGAAGGCTGCCCAGTAAGCCTTGTCCCAATCCATGTACAGGGCAATGGCGAACGTGACAGTGATCGCCAGCGCAGTCTTGAGCGACTCCTTGGTGCGTGTCGACAGCATATCGAAGACAGTTTACCGGACTGGGGACACCGGCAAGCCGCGATGCCTCGGAAATTGACATGGGTTAGCGATCGGGACGCGGCGAAAACGCTAGACTTGAGGCGACCCGCGATCAGAGGCCAAATAATGAAACTCGCACGACGAATCCCCACCCTGCCACTCATGCTCTCACTATCCCTCGCAGCCTTGTCAGGCTCAGCGACGGCGGAGGTAGGGCCGGCCTTCACCGGACTCTCCGGCAACGCCAACGACGCCACGGCAGCGTTCTTCTCACCTGCGGGTATCACGCGCCTGGACCGGCCGGAAGTCGCCGTCCAGGCGATGGTGGCTTACGCAGAATCGGAGTTCGAGGTGGACGATGCGGCGTTCTCCGGGGGCGATGCCGATAATGACGATCGTGTTCTCATCATTCCCGGTCTGTTCCACACACGGCCGCTGGCTGACAGGTGGCACCTGGGTCTGTCCTTCAACGTGCCGTCCGGCATCGGCAACGATTACGGCAAGACCTGGTCGGGCCGCTATCTGGCCGAGCAGGCGAACCTGACGTTCGTGGCAGCTTCTGCATCCTTGGCCTACGAACTCACGCCGCGCTGGTCGGTGGCCGCCGGTCCCTTCGCCATCTATGTGGACTCGAAGACGAAAGCGCGAGTTAACAACCTGGACCCGGACGCGCGAGACGGTTCAGTGCGTCTCGAAGAGGAAGGGGCAGCATTCGGGCTTACCCTCAGTACGATGTTCGAATTCACCGAAGCGACAAGGGTTGGTTTAACCTGGCGCTCCTCGGCCGATCCGAAACTCGAAGGCACACCTTCATTCAGTAATCTCGATCCCGCGCTGCGCGAGATACTCGCAGCAGCAGACCTGCTGGGAACAGAAGTTGACGTCGACTTCAAGGTGCCCGCCATTGCCCAGGCCGGCATATACACGGAGTTCTCCGATCGCTGGAGCGCGACAGGTGACCTGGTCTGGATCAACATGTCGGAGTTCGGCATCACCCGTGTGAGCGTGGAGCAGGACAGCATCACCGTCGACGATGGTGACTTCCGGGATACATGGATCGGCTCCGCCGGTCTGAAGTATCGATATGGGGACGGTCGCGCGGTCTCCATCGGCGCACTGTATGGCACGTCTCCGATCAGCGACGGTCGTCGCAGCATCGCTCTGCCTATGGATCGTACCGTCAGCGTCGGCGCCGGATTACAAAGGCCGTGCTTCGGCTACGAATGCCAGATCAACCTTAACTACCTGGACCTGGGAGACGGCGACCTTGTACAGGAAGGTGGGCCCTTGACCGGCAGAATTGAAGGCTCCTTCGAGCACAACTGGATGCTGATGCTGGATTTCCAGATCCGGATTCGTCTCTAGACCGGTTCCGGCAATTCACCGGGATCGGGCTCTATCGAGCCTGCGGCATGCGACCCTCGTCTATGTGCCAACCGTTGATGAGACGCCCTTTGGGGTGTTCTTGCCGAAGCCGACCGGACACTGTCGGGCAAGGAAAACCGGTCATTGACAACGATTGCTGCGCGAGTGACCTTAGGGAGAAGAAGAATCGGGGGAACGGAAATGGATCTGAGTCGCCGACTCGCAATTGCAACCGCCTGGGTTTTGCTCCTCCACGTGGTGCCAGCCCAGACCCAGGAAAAGGACCCGCCCGCGGGCGCAGAAACACCTGCAGCGGAAACCGAGGAACCCACAGACGCCCTGAATCGGGAAACCCCGGCAAGCAGCATCCAGGGTTTCCTGCTCGCTGCCGAGGAACCGGATTACACCCGGGCCGCGGACTACCTCGATCTCCGCAACCTGCCTCGCTCGATAAGAAACACGCAGCCCGAGAGGCTCGCCGAGATGCTGGCGATCGTGATCGAGCGCCAAATCTGGCTGGATCTCGACGAGATCAGTGACAGGCCAGCAGGGAAATCGGGCGACGGCCTGCCGGAGTATCGGGATGAGCTGGGCGTCATCGCCGACGATGACGTCGAGTATCAGCTACTGATGCAGCGCATTCCCGATGGTGACGGGGGACACGTCTGGAAGATCTCGAACGCCACCGTCGCCATTACGGGAGAGCTCTATCAGCGGTTCGGATATGGCCGAATCACAGAAGCCTTTGCCAAGGCGTTGCCGGACATTGCCTTTCTGGGTATCGACCTGTTCAAGATCGTCCTGGTCCTCGCGCTCGGCCTGGTGTTGTATCCGATCGTCGCTCTGATCGGGTTGGCGCTGGCCAGGCTGGTGTCCGATCCCGAATCCACTCTCTTCCCGAGAGTACGGAAGTTTTTCCTGGTCTCCGTCCCCGTGGTCACCGTGCTCATTGCGATGCATCACACGCTTGTCAATCTCGGTCTCGGCATTACGGGACAGAGGATCGCCCAGGCGCAGACTCTGACCACGGTTGCGGTGGTATGGCTGCTACTCGTGGGCAGCGGGCTGGTTCGGGACGGTTATGGCAATCGCCTGCGGAGCCAGGGTCGCGAAGGCGCCCTCGTCCTCTTGCGGCCGGCGACATCTGTGCTGCGTATCTTCATCGTGATCGTCGCAATCCTCGTCTGGCTCGACAACGCCGGCTTCAATATCACGACCTTGTTGGCCGGTCTTGGTGTCGGCGGCGTCGCGATGGCGCTCGCTTTGCAGAAGCCGCTGGAAGACGTGTTCGGTGCGTTAACCCTCTATACCCAGCAACCTGTTCGCATCGGCGATTTCTGCCGCATCGGCGCCCAGACCGGTACGATCGAGGAAATCGGTCTGCGCACCACACGATTGCGCACGCTGGCCAACACACTGATCTCGGTGCCCAATCACCGCCTGGCCGCGGAACCGATCGATAATATTTCGGCGCGTTCGAAGATCCTCTACAGCCCGACACTGCGCCTGCGGGTCGACAGCTCGGAGGAACAGGTCAGCGGCGTGCTCGCCGGAATCCGGTCGCTGCTCGAGTCGCACGAGAAGGTGATCTCGGATGGCGCACGTGTCCGGTTCCAGACCATCGGTACAGATGCGCTGGAACTGAATATCTTCGCTTACATCGATGTCAAGGTCTGGGCGGATTTCCTGGCAGTGGCCGAAGAACTCAACATGAAGATCCTGGGCATTGTGTCGGATGCCGGGACAACACTCGCGCTGCCCGGGACAAGGCTCCACATGGAGGGGATTCCCGCAAGCAACCCGTCACCACCAGATTAGGCAGTTATCGGCAGCGTGGGGCCTCCCGCGCGGCTTGCCGCTCTTGACCGATGGTCAAGTTGTAACGTCGTGCAATGCCGCGTCAGCCACCGATCTCTGTCAGCGTAAAAGACAGGAGAAAACCGACTACCGTAATCAACCCGGCCCAGTTGTGCGTCTCGGCGAATGCTTCCGGGATCATCGTATCGACGATCATCGTCAGCATCGCGCCTGCAGCGACGGCCGTGGTGACAGCGATGACGAAGTCAGACATCCCGCCGAATACCGCGTAACCGAGCAACGCAGATAGTCCGCAGGCGACCGCGATCACGCCCCAGATACCGAATACATAACCGGCGCCCCGCCCTGCCTTCTTCATGCCAGCGGAACTGGCAAGACCCTCCGGCAGGTTCGACAGGAAGATCGCCACCACGATGGCGACGCCGACCGAGCCGCCGTGCAGGATACTCAGGCCGATGGCGATCGATTCCGGCACACCATCCAGTAACGCGCCGACGGCGATGGCGGCGCCGCTACCCGACTGCTCCTCCTCGCCGGGCTGCTGACCGCCCGATCGCTTGCGATTCTTGGCGCCGTAGACAGCGAGCAGCCTGTTCGCCAACGCATAGAAGAATGCGCCAAGCAGGAATCCGATCGCTGTGGGCGCCAAACCCGCCTGCTGATACGCCTCGTCCATCAACTCGAAGGACAGTGCCGAAATCAGCACGCCGGCGCCGAACGCCATGACGCCGGCCACGACGCGACTCGGCACGGAAACGTAAAAGCCGATCCCGGCACCCAGCAACAGGGCACCGCCACCAACGAAGCCCCAGAAAGTTGAGGCAAAGTACGGGTTCAAAAAAAGATCCATTATCTTGTCTCCGGGGCCTTCCCATACGGGTCTGCCAAGCGCCCTGACGACTTTGTCAGCGACATCGAGGGCATTCTATCGCGCTGGACCATCCAGGCGTAGGAAAGTTGGCCAATCATTCCTGTCCCATTTGCTAGCATTGAAGTAGAGGATGCGAAATCCACGGTATGGGAACCATGCGAATCACTGCCCTCTGCCTGCTGCTTCTCCTGCTGCCCTGGCCGACCCTGGGAGACGACCGGCCGGATGATCGGGAGGCGATGGTCGAGGAGATCCGGCGGTACGCGTTGCTTTCCGGAGACAGGCCCTTCGCCGACAGCGTGATGGCGTCGATGGGCAAGGTGCAACGCCACAGCCTCATCCCCTCGGACCAACAACGCTTCGCCTACGAAAACAGACCATTGCCGATCGGCTACGGGCAGACGATCTCGCAGCCGTACATCGTCGCATTGATGACCGACCTGGTGCAGCCGGATGCGGATGACCTCGTGCTGGAAATCGGTACGGGATCAGGATACCAGGCGGCGGTCCTTGCCGAGATCGTGGACAAGGTTTACAGCATCGAGATCATCGAACCGCTGGCCGATCGTGCCAGGCGGCAGCTGGGTGATCTCGGCTATACGAACGTCGTTCCGAAACTCGGCGACGGCTACTACGGCTGGAAACAGCACGCACCCTTCGACGCCATTGTCGTGACCGCCGCGGCGAGCCACGTGCCGCCGCCACTGGTGCAACAATTGAAGCCCGGCGGTCGCATGGTGATCCCCGTCGGCGGTCGCTTCATGACCCAGCAACTGTTGCTCATCGAGAAGACCACCACGGGAGAAGTGACGACCCGGCAGATAGCGGCGGTCCGCTTCGTCCCGCTGACCGGCGAACACTAGTCGTCACGAACATGCGCCGCCTGCTGACCGCCACATTCCTCGTCTCGGCAGCAGCCATCGCCTACGAGATCCTGCTGATGCGGGTGTTGTCGATCGTACAGTGGCATCACTTCGCGTACATGATCATCAGCCTGGCGTTGCTGGGCTACGGCGTGAGCGGCACATTCATCGCCCTGGCCAGGTCCTGGCTGCAACCGAGATTCGAAACGGCCTTCTCCGTCAGTGCCTTGTGCTTTTGCTTCGCGATGGTCGCCTGTTTTGCCATCGGGCAGCGCATTCCGTTCAATGCGCTCGAAGTCGTGTGGGATCCGTGGCAGTTCGCCTACCTGGCGATCCTCTACCTGTTGTTCTTCGTTCCTTTCTTTTTCGCCGCAACCTGTATCGGCCTGGCGTTCACCTGTTGCAGCGATTCGATTCATCGAATCTATTTCTTTGACTTGCTGGGAGCCGGCTCGGGTGCGCTCCTGATTATCGCCCTGTTGTTCATCGCCCCACCCGCGGCATCGTTGATCATGCTCACTGTGATCGCGTTGCTGGCGTCTTTCATCGCCGCGACGTCGGCACCGGCGCGCCGCGGACTTTTCGCCGTACAAACTGCCACACTACTCATCGCGCTTTTTGCCACAACCAGTGGCCTTCTGGAGCTCCGGATATCCGAATACAAGGGGTTGCGCCAGGCGCTGGAGGTCGTCGACAGCCGTGTCAGTACCGAGTCGTCCAGCCCGCTGGGCTTGCTGACCGTCGTCGAAAGCCCGCGCATCCCCTTCCGACATGCGCCCGGCTTGAGTCCCAATGCCGGGTTCGTTCCGCCGCAGCAGGTCGCCGTATTTACCGACGGCGACGGGATGAGCGCGATCACGCGTTTCGATGGCGACACAGCGGCTATGGGTTATCTCGGCGAGATGACCTCCGCCCTGCCCTATGCCTTGCTCGATGCCCCTACGGTGCTCGTACTGGGTGCCGGTGGTGGCGCTGACGTGCTCGCGGCTCTCTATCACGGCGCCACGTCGGTCGACGCGGTCGAACTGAACTCGCAGATGGCGAAGTTGCTGACCGAAACCTACGCCGACTTTTCGGGCGATCTGTATGGCAACGACCAGGTCACCTTGCACATCGGGGAGGCGCGCAGCCACGTTGCCAGTAGCGAAGAACAATACGATCTCATCCAGGTTTCCCTGCTCGATTCCTTCGCCGCGTCGGGGGCAGGCGCGCACGCCCTGAGTGAGAGTTATCTCTACACGGTCGAAGCCATCCGGGACTACCTGAAACGAACCACCGAAGGCGGCGTGCTCGCTATCACCCGCTGGTTGAAGCTGCCGCCCCGTGACAGTCTCAAGTTAGCCGCCACCGCGATCCGCGCCTTGCAAGAATCAGGCGTCGCCGAACCGGGGGCACGACTCGCGCTGATCCGCAGCTGGAATACCAGCACGCTGCTGATCAAAAACGGCGACTTCTCCGCACCGGAGATAGAACAGATCAAGGCATTCTCACGCGCGCGCTCGTTCGACACCGCGTACTACCCCGGGATGCAAAACGCGGAAGCGAACCGCTACAACCAACTGGACGCGCCCTACCTGTACGAAGGGATTCGCGCCTTGCTCGGCGACAACGCCGAGTCATACCTTGCCCGCTACAAGTTCCGGATTGCCCCGGCCACGGACGATCGACCGTATTTCTTCCACTTCTTCCGATGGCAAACGCTGCCCGAAATCATGTCGCTCCGAAAACGAGGCGGTGCCGGACTGATCGAGTGGGGTTACCTGATCCTGGTCGCCACGACAGTGCAGGCGGCGCTGGCGGGCATTCTGTTGATCCTGCTGCCGCTTGCGATAGTCAGCGGCCGTCGACGATCCGAAAGCGACATGGGGATGGGCTGCTATTTCTTCCTGCTCGGGCTGGCTTTTCTTTTTGTAGAGATCGCATTCATCCAGAAATTCATCCTCTTCCTCGGCCACCCCCTGTACGCCGTGGCGGTGGTGCTCGCCAGTTTCCTGCTCTTCGCCGGTCTTGGCAGCATCAGCTCGGCCCGCTTCGTGTCCCGGGTCACGGCCATGGGCAAACAACCGGTCGCGATCGCAGTACTCGGTATCGCCGTCTTCGCAATCAGCTACGCCCTGCTGCTACCGATCATTCGTGATCACCTGATCGGTCTCCCGGACGGCATGCGGATCCTGCTCTGTGTCCTGATGGTGGGTCCGCTTGCGTTCCTGATGGGAATGCCATTCCCGATCGGTCTCCGCCTGGTTGCCAATCGGGCACCCGGATTCGTGCCCTGGGCCTGGGGCATTAACGGATTCGCATCAGTGATCAGCGCGTCACTCGCAACCCTGATTGCGATGGCAGCGGGTTTCAGCGTCGTGATCATGCTGGCTCTTGCCTGCTACGCCGTCGCCGCCCTGATTGCGCCGGATGCGCCAGCCGAGGGTTGATCGCCGGACAACCAGAGGTCTCGCTAGTCGTCCTCGATGATCAGCAGCACATCGCCGGTCGCAACCTGTCGTCCCGGGGTCACCTTGATGTCGGCGACGCAGCCTGTGACAGGGGCGACGATATCCTGCTGCATCTTCATCGCCTCCATGACGAGGAGTCTCTGGCCCTTCTCTACCTGGTCACCTACGGACACCGCGATCGACTGGACGGCGCCATGCATCTTCGCTGCCACGCTGCCGCTGCCTGAGCCGGATTGCCGGGCATCCGCACCGGCCACAACGCGCGAGAAAAACAGCTCGCGCCCGTCGATGGCCAGCCACAGGCCCTGTTTGGTGCCCTGGAAACGCGCAAACACCGTGTG
>CAJIAD010000162.1_pt1 | contig 26309 bp, 22 predicted proteins | sample 9198981 | NCBI WGS metagenome assembly CAJIAD01 (sample SAMEA7708274, study PRJEB35096) | sediment metagenome | biome: marine neritic benthic zone biome [ENVO:01000025]; feature: sediment [ENVO:00002007]; material: shallow marine sediment [ENVO:03000034] sea grass bed [ENVO_01000059] ...
CGCAGGTATTTATGCTGTCGGCACTGGATGATCACCGGCGGCAGATCGAATTCTTCACCCACCTGCGAGACGCCATGTCGGAGAGGCTGGCAGCACTGCGAGCCGCCGAAGCCCACTGGCAGTCGGTTGATCCCCGTTATCCGGACTCCCTGCCCGACAGGGCGTTCTTCCGTCACCTGACGCTGAGGCTGGGTCTCTCCCGAATGGCCGGCAACGTGGCGTGGTGCGAGGAGTGCATCGAGCGCTTGTCCGCCAGGGGGGCAAGAACCGTAGACTCAGCGGCGACCTGATCCAAGGCCGTGCCGGACCAGAAACAGTGGTCGCCGGCCCATCGAATGACAGACCGGCGACCAGTCTTCCGAACCGGGTCGGCTCGAATCTTCGCGACTATTCTTCAGGACAGAAGAAGTCAGAGGCCTCGCAGAGGGCGTCCAGCAGCCCCTGATCGGTGACGCACTCGTCGAGCGAAGCGCCGATGCACTCGACCACTTCGCGCTCACCTGACTCAAGATCGACTGCAAGTACGAAGCCGGTGTCGGCGAGGTGGAACTTATCCTCGATCGCATCCGGTTCGAGAGCGTTGGTCTCGTTGATCTGCAGACAGGCGTCATTACACGGATATGTCGGATTCTCTTCCTCCGGAGAGGCTGCGGTCGAAATCACTTCACCCACGTCCTCTGCCTCGTCGAGGAACCACTCCTCTCGATAGGCATCACCCGGCTGCGGATTCGCGAGCATGATGATGCCGGCCTTGGCGCCGTCCCTGCCGGCCTCGAAGGACCCTTCGAGATCCTCCAGTTCGCCGTCCTCGTAGTTGCGCGCCTTTTCGCCGCAATACCAGACGTCGCCGTTGGTGTGCTGGGCATACCAGTCGTCCGTGTCCTCGAGCAACTCGTACTCGATGCCTTCACCCTCATCAACCACTTCGAACTCGACAGCCTTCACGATGCGGCAGGGTACGCCGTCGACCTCACGGATCTCGTCGGTGACGAACTCGACGACCGTCTCCTCGCCCTCCTCGCCTGCGGTGATCAGGGTCGTCGACCCGCTGACCAGCGAGAAGTAGGGGTTGGCGGCAACGGTGTCGCCGATCGTATCCGGATCGACAAAATCCGCGGGATCGAAGTCCGGGTCATAGCGGTCCTCCCCCAGGATCCCGCAGGCGTCCAGGCGCGCATCCCGCTGCCCGGAACACTCGCGCTGTGCTTCTGCCTCTTCTTCCTCAACCTCCTCACGGCATTCACCGCGTTCGACATAGGTCGACAGGTTCTGGCAGTTGCCCAGGCCGATGAACGTCTCTTCCTCGACGTCGGCGCGACAGGCCTTCACGGCGTCCTTGGCGGTAATAGAGCAGTTGTTAGTTGCCTGCGCCAGCACGCTGCCTGCCGGCAGACATAGCAGGGTACAGATACCGAACAATGTGCCCGCGAGCATCTTGAATTTCATTGTTGATCCTCCTCTTGCGTCCTCCCCGATGTCAGATCGGGGACCGGAAACCGCTCTGGTCTCCTAGATGGATGACGCTTTCCCTCGGCAAATCCTTCGCAAAAAAATGCGCCGGACCGCGATGAGTCGGGCCGGCGCCAGGGGGGAGGCATTGTCGGTGACGATTGTCGTCACCGATGTCTATGACGAACTTCCGGTGAGAAATCCTCCGCCTAGAGCGTGAGAGAGGCGAGCACCAGCAGCAGCGCCCACAAGATCACGGCGGTGACGGCATGTAACCCGATGTCGGGATCCTTGCGTCCGTCCAATGTGTCGTTTTGCGCTGCCATCGCTTCTCTCCCGGATCCTCGGCCTGTTTCTCCCGACGCGTGCCGTACTCGGAATCCTTCGAATTGGACGAAGCCCGGGGGCGGTGCCAGTATCTGAAAGAAAAAAGCGAAGGATTTTTCACGCCAGGCCGTCAGTAGCTGCAGCGGCGGGAGAATCAAGTGTCGGACACGGTGCACGTCGACAAAGCGATCGCCAGGCGCATCCTGGCGGGTGACGAGCAGTCCTTCAGGGATTTGTTCGACCGATATTTCCCGCGACTCTATCGATACGCGGTCGTTCGATTGGACGGCGATCGCGAGGCGGCGAGAGACGTGGTGCAGCAAACTTTCTGCAAAGCGATCGAAAAATTGGACTCCTATCGAGGTGAGGCGGCGCTGTATGCCTGGTTCACTCGTATCTGCCGCAACACGCTGATCGACTACTGCAGGTCGCGCAATCGTGAGCTGCAGAAAATTCGGCCGCTGGAGGATCGATCCGAGATCCAGGCGGTACTGGATACGATCGCCGGACCCGACAGCGAAGAACCGGAAACCCAGGCGCGGCGTCGCGACACCAAACGGCTGGTACAGGCGGTGCTGGATCGCCTACCCGCCAAATACGGGGACGTGCTGGAGTGGAAGTACGCCCAGGGATTGTCGGTCAAGGAAATCGCGGCGCGCCTGGCGATGAACCCGAAAGCGGCCGAGTCACTTCTTACCAGGGCGCGCGTGGCATTCCGCGAAGCAATTGCTGCCCTGGGCAGCACGACAGACATGCGGGCGAGTAACGGATGACCGGTCCGGAAATGGAAGTGGGATATGAATAACGATCGGAACAAAACTGGGACGGATCGCGGCATAAGCGAAGACGCGCTGGCCACCCTGATCAGAGAAGCCGGCATCCGCGAAACACCGCCAAGGGAACACTACGACGCGGTATTCGCGGCAGCGTCCGGTGCCCTCGATCAGAAGATCCGCGGCAACCGGCGTAAGACTGTTTGCGCGTGGGCAGCCGGGATCGCGGCCATCGCGATACTGACGACCTGGGTGATGCAAATGGAAACTACGGAATCTGTTCCAGTGCAGGTTGCTGCCACGGACCGCGTGGTGGGGGTAGCACGCATCATGGCAGCAGCAGATGATCGCTGGCGGTCGATGGACGAGGATGGGACGGTACTGCTAAGCGGCGCCAGAATCCGAACAGAACAGGGTGGCGCTGTCGGACTGATGCTGACGGGCAACGTGTCCCTGCGCCTGGCGGCGGCGACCGAGATCACTATTGAATCCGCCTCCCGCATACATCTGCATCAGGGCACCGTCTATGTCGATACGGGCCTTGGCTATCCGACGGATCGAATCACCGAGATCATCACGGCCAATGGCGTCGCTCGAGATATCGGTACGCAGTTCGAAGTCCGCTACAGCAATAGTGCCGTCCGGCTACGTGTCCGTGAAGGCATCGTACTGTTCAGGCAACAGGCCGAGGAGTATCGCGGCGTTGCCGGCGAGCAACTCATCATCGAGGATGTTGGTGTAACCGCCCGCCATGCTGTCGCACGGGACGCGGACGACTGGTACTGGGTGCAGGCGATTGCACCGGCGCCATACTCGGACGAGCAGACAGTCGCCGGCCTGGTACGTTGGGTGGCGCGTGAAACGGGACGCGACATCCACTTTGCCAGGGACGATATCGGTATCCGGGCAGAGACGACGCTGTTGCACGGTAACCGACGACGACTGATGCCGATGGAGGCGCTGTCTGTCATGCTCGAGACGACCGACTTCGAGTATGTCGTCACCGCTGGTGGGGAGATACTGATACAGCAGCGCCGCGATCGCAGGCTCTGAGTGTCGACGATGTTGCTGCGCGGGGGGAGATTCGTGGTACGCAGACCGGTAGCGCAAATAGCCTGCCTGTTGCTCGCATTCTCGTTCTCGCACGGATCGGTAGCGGCAGATCGGCCGGCGCTAAAGGGTCGCAGTATCGTCGAAGCAATTGCTGCGCTCGAGGCAGAAGATCTCACCGTCTACTACAGCAGTGACCTTATCCGGCCCTGGATGACCGTCAAGAGCGAACCGACGGGGTCGTCCCCGCAGGAAGTGCTGGCAGAAATCGTCGCGCCGTATCGACTGGAGGTTCGAAAGGGTCCCTACGGAAGCCTGCTCATTGTCCGCAGCGAGGCAGCGGACGAGAGTCTGTCGGGCGCGATGCTTGGCATCGTCAAGGATCAGCAGACCGGCCGTCGACTCGCCGGAGTTCCGATAACCATCGTTGTAACCGGTGACGAGACGACAACGTCGGCCGGCGGCCTGTTCAGTTTCATCGGTCTGGAGCCAGGTACCTACGTCGTGCAGATCGGCTCCACAGGCAGCACTGAATCGTCGACGCAGGATATAGAGGTTACGCCGGGATCGACGACGATCACAGAAATCGAGGTGCACAATCCGGAGGTCTGGCAGCTCGAGTCAATCGTCGTCAGCGCCAGCCGTTACCAACTCGTGCAAAGCATGGCTAGTTCCTTTCATTACTTCACACGTGACGAGATCGAGGACCTGCCCGACATCGGCGATGATCCACTTCGCGCGGTAGCACGATTACCAGGTACCGCGACTGGCGGATTGACTGCAAAGTCGAATATCCGCGGTGGCGAACGAGACGAGACCCTGGTGCGCTTCGACGGATTGCGACTGCGAAATCCATTCCATCTGAAGGACTTCCAGAGTGTCTTCAGCAGCATCGATCCGGGCATCATCAGCGGAATGGAAATCTATACCGGGGGGTTCCCGGCCAGCTACGGGGACCGGATGAGCGGGGTGATCGATATCCAGGCGCGCGCCGCACCGGACAAGACTTACCACGAGTTCGCGCAGAGCCTGTTCAATACAGGAGTGCTGAGTACGGGAACGCTGGATGACGGCGACATCGACTGGGCGTTCGCAGGTCGACGCGGCAATCTTGACCTGTTGCTGGATTTCGTCAGTACGGACTATGGCAGTCCCAGTTATCTCGACTTCTACGGGCGCTTTGGCGTGCAGGCTACGGACACGCTGCGGGTAACCGGCAATGCGCTGATTTTCAACGATGACATCACGTTGAAGGACAGCGACATCGAGGAAAAGGCCGACGCTGACTATACGGACCAGTACTACTGGATCCGATTCGACCAGGAATTCCCCAGCGGCCTGCAAGGCAGCACCATGTTCGCGCACACCGCACTGGAGACCGACCGCAGCGGCTTCACGGAGAAAGAGGGCGTCAGTACCGGCAGTCTTCGAGACGAGCGTTCTTTCGATATCAACACGGTCCAGACCGACTGGTCGTACTGGTGGTCGGATACCGTCAAGCTGAGTGCGGGCGCCGAGTTCACCCATTCCAGCGGTGACTATGACTATGTAGACGAAGTCGAATTCGACGTCGTCTTCCTGACGCCCGGATCCAGCCTCGAACGGCAACGTGAACGGGAGATTCACCTGCGGCCCGACGGCGACCAGTTCGGTACTTATGCCAGTGCGTTGATATCGGTCACCGATCGTCTTACCGCCGACATAGGGATGCGCTGGGACTGGATGTCCATGCAGGAGGTTGACGAGAATCACTGGAGCCCCCGTCTCAGCGCCCGTTACGCGCTGCGCGACGACACTGCATTGCGTGCGACCTGGGGTCGCTTCTACCAGTTCCAGGGGATCGACGAACTGCAGGTTGCCGACGGCGTGACCGAGTACGAAAAGGCACAGCGTGCGGATCACTACATCCTCGGCCTGGAACACAGTACCGGTTTCGGTATGGATATCAGGCTCGAGGCCTACTACAAGGACATCGATCGGCTGCGGCCGCGTTATGAGAACCTGCTGAACACCCTGATCCTGTTGCCTGAATTGCAGCCGGATCGCATAAGCATCGCGCCGGACAAGGCGAGGGCGCGGGGCATAGAGTTCAGCCTGTCCAGCCGCGGTGACAGTCCGTTGAACTGGTGGGCCAGCTACGCCTGGTCGGAAGTCGAGGACAAGCTGGGCGGCGAATATGTTCGGCGCTCGTGGGACCAGGACCGGGCCGTGAGCGGGGGGCTCAGTTGGCGCGGGACGAAATGGAATTTCAGCATCGCCGGTTCCTGGCACAGCGGCTGGCCGACCACGGAAGCTGAATTGCTGACGGAGGATCCGGCGGTGGCGATCACCGGGCCTCGCAACGACGAGGAACTGAGTGACTACAAGACGCTCGACTTCAGGGTCTCGCGCGACTACCAGCTGCCGGCGAGCTCCCTGACAGCATTCTTCGAAGTAAGCAACGTGTTCGCAAAACAGAACGATTGCTGCATCGAATATGAGGTCAACGACGAGGATGGTGAGTTTCAGCTCGAGACGGAGGTCAACGAGTACCTACCCGCCATTCCCTCGATCGGATTCATCTGGCGATTCGGCGACGCGACCCCAAGGCGACAGTAAGCCGGCGGCGATTCCGAACTGTTGTAAGCAATCTGTAAGCGCATGGTTAGCCACGCGTAGGCAGGCCTCCGATATACCTGTTATCAGGCGAATGACGAATGTCATCGCGTGACGAACTGCGGGATATCAGGATTGAATCGGGGGTGATCGCATGCGAAATCGGGATTCGCAAACGACGAACATGCGCGCTGTCGTGGTGACAGCGACATGCCTGGCCCTTGTGGCCTCGGGGTGTAGCAGCAACAGGTCACGCCCACTGCCTGACTTCGAAACCATTCACGTGCAGTCGGTCGTGCGACCGGCGGACGGTTTGCAGGTGCATGGCGACCAGGACAAGGCGCAAACGGGCGCCGAGGTTGGCGCGAAGGGTGGTGCGGCGGCGGGTGCGGCCTGGTCGCTGGCCTGTGGCCCCTGGTTCCTTATTTGTTTGCCCTTCTTCACTGCGTTCGGAGCGGTTGTCGGTGGTCCCGCAGGTGCGTTGACTGGTGCGATTGGTGACGCGGCAGAGATGTTGCCGCCGGAGGAGGCAAAGCAATTCGAGTCAGCGCTGCTCGACATACACGATCGGCGGGATTTCTTCGTCGAGATCCGTGACGGCGTCAGAGACGGTGTTCCGCTCCGGCGCCGCGCCGACAGGGAGACCGCAGCTGCGCTCATCACTGTCGGACCAGAGAAGATCGAGCTGGTGCAATCCGAGTCGACACACCTGGCGCTGAGGGTCCGGGTTCTCATGCTGGCGCAATGGGATCGCCAAAAACGGACGCCGCGAAATGACAAAAGGCGTTACGTGCATACGACTGCCGAGATGCCGGTTGCATTCTGGCTACAGGATGATGGCGCCGCTATCGACGCGGGTCTTTCGGAGTGTGTCGACAAGGTGGTCGAGGCGATGGCCTGGGACCTTGCCGGATTGGAGAACACGACCGCCAATCGGCTGACCGTCACTAGAGGAGGGGGTGAGCCATGAACAAGTTTCCAGTGATACACAGGATGGCGGTTGTCTTGCCGGCAACCCTGTTGGTCACCGGCTGCGCGGCGGAACGACCACAACCGACACCGGACATCGAGACGATGGCAATACTGTCGCTCGACACACCGACGGGTGAGTTCGGAGTGCAGGCAAACCGCAACGATGTGCGGATCGGCGGCAATACCGGGATGAAGGGCGGTGCCATGGCTGGAGCGACATTGTCGCTGACTTGCGGACCGGCGATCATTTTCTGCATGCCGTTCTTCACGGTAAGCGGCGCGATGATCGGTGGCGCAACCGGCAACATCGCGGGTGCTGCGAGCGAGGCACTTGACCTGTATCCGGCGCAGATCGAAGAGCGACTCGCCCTGGTGCTCCAGGACATCGATCGGCGCCGCAACCTGTCCGACGAAATGCACGAACTGGTTTCGGCAGCCGTGCCTGCCCACCGCCAGGCCGACCTGCCGTTTGCCGACAACATAGCGCGTGTGGGACCTGAAATTGTGGAACTTTACAGCCACGAGGGATCATTGCTGGCACTGCGGATAACTGCGTTGCTGGTCATTGAGCGCAACAATCCAACGGCTGTGTCACACACCTTCACGAGGCGGTACACCTATGAGACGTCGAAGATGCCGATCGAGTACTGGCTCAATGATAGTGGCCGACCGCTCGACGAGGGATTCTCGGAGTGCATCCGCAAGCTGTCCATGATGATGGCCTGGGACCTGGTGCCGTCGCGGGGCTGAATTAACCGACCGAATCGCTGCCCGTGCTATCTTTCCGTGTCGACGCGGGAGGATGGTATTGAAGCGGCCAGTTGTCATCATGCGGATCGGCGCAATCCTGATTGCGGCAATCGTGCTGGGATCTTGCGCATCGCCGCGGCCGGACCTGGCGCGCCTCTATGCCATGCAGGAAAACCCGGTCGGCCAGCCCCCTGTCGTGATCATTCCGGGCCTGCTGGGCAGCCGTATATGGGATGCGCAGACCCGGGAAGAAGCCTGGCCCGGCTCCCTGTTCCATCTCCTGTTCGACGATTTCGACAGCCTGGGCCTGGAGATCGATCCCGACACGCTTGAGCCGATCGATGACGGCGACGAGGTGCGTGGCATCACCGACACGGCAGCGGGCCGCGACTTCTATGGCCGTATCCTTGAGGTGCTGGAGGAGGCCGGGCGCTATGAGCGCACTGAGCCCGGCTCGCCCGTGACCGGCGATGCGAAACGTTACTACGTGTTCGATTACGACTGGCGGCAAGACAACGTGATCACCGTGGGCAAGCTGGATCGCTTCATCGAACAGATCCGCACCGATCATGGTGACCCCGCCCTCAAGGTCGACATCATCGCCCACAGCATGGGCGGTTTGATCACGCGCTATTTCATCCGCTACGGCACCGTCGATGTGCTCAACGACAATGATTTCCCGGTGAGCAACTATGGCGCTGATCGCGTCCGTCGAGCCATTCTCCTGGGCACACCGAACCTGGGATCGGTGAAGTCGCTACAGACCCTGATCGATGGATTCCGGTTGCCGCTGAATCGCGTGCCGGTAGAGGTCGTGACGACATTCCCCGGCGGCTTGCAGTTGCTGCCCCATCCGCTGAATGACTGGTTGATCACGATCGATGGCGAGTCGCTTGACCGTGATCACTTCGAAGCCGAGTTCTGGCAACGATTCGAATTCGCCCTTTTCGAGCCAGCAGTGATCGAGCGGATCGTATCCTCGTTTGAGGATCGTTCAGAGGGAGAGGCTTACGTCGATGTGCTGCAGCGCTTTTTTGCGAAACACCTGGAACGGGCGCGTCGCTTCGTATGGTCGCTGACGGTGCCCGTGCCTGACCCGCAAATCCACTACATCGTATTCGGTGGCGATTGCCACCTGACACCCGCGCGACTCCTGGTCGAGGAGGTCGACGGTGAGTCGAAGATGCGCTTATGGCCCAAGGAGATCAGGAATCGCCAATCCGGGGTCGACTACAAGAACAAGATGCTGGAACCCGGCGACGGCGTTGTGACAAAGGCCTCGCTGCTGGCACGCCAGGCGCTGGATCCGACGGTGGCGCGACATCGTTACAGCTTTTTCACGCTGGACTACGCGTTCTTCCTGTGCGAAGGGCACGAGCGGCTAACCGGCAATATCAATTTCCAGGACAACCTTTTGCATGTATTGCTGAGTGCCGACGATGTGCCGCTCTAGAGCCGGTGAATCTAAATGAGCGTGTCCATTCGCAGCCTCCTGGCGGCACCAGTCCTGCTTGCCATTGCCTTGGGCGCCTGTACGGACACGGCCGATGTAAGGATCCGGGCTGAGCACGTCTTCGATGGCGACAGTTTCATCGCGCGCAATTCCCTTGGTGACGAGATCGAGATCAGGTTGTTCGGCATCGATGCGCCGGAGAAACATCAACCCTGGAGCAGGCGGAGTCGCGACGCCCTGCGTGGGTTGCTTGGTGGCAATGCGTTGATCGTCGATACCGTGACCGTAGACAGCTATGGCAGGACTGTGGCCGTGGTCACGCTGCCGGACGGCACTGACGTCAATCGTGCCATGATCGGCGAGGGGCATGCGTGGGTCTATCGGCGATATACCGATGATGCCGCCCTGATAGACCTGGAGGATGAGGCGCGATATGAGCAACGCGGGTTGTGGCGCTTGCCGCCGGCCGAGCGCATCCCGCCGTGGGAATGGCGACAACGCAACCGCAACCGCAAGCGGTCGGGTAACCGCTAGCAACAGGCGGAAGTCAGTTGACCAGCACGGCAGCGCCGCTCAGGCGGCCCTCCCGCAGATCGGACAGCGCGTCATTGGCACGCTCCAGGGGATAGGTCACCGTGTGTGTTCGTACCGGTACCCTGGGTGCCAGTTCGAGGAAATCCACGGCATCCCGGCGGGTGAGATTCGCAACCGATCGGATCACGCGTTCACCCCACAGGGAGGAATAGGGAAACGAAGGGATGTCGGACATGTGGATGCCACCGCAAACGACAATGCCGCCCTTGCGCACCGCCGATAACGCCGCTGGCACCAACGAACCGACCGGTGCAAAAATAATCGCAGCATCCAGCAGACGTCCGGGTGACTCGTCGGAGTTCCCTGCCCAGACAGCACCAAGGTCCCTGGCGAAGCCCTGGGCCTGGGTGTCACCGGGCCTGGTAAACGCATAGAGACTGCGGCCCTGCCATTTCGCGACCTGGGCAACGATGTGCGCGGCGGCACCGAATCCATAGATACCCAGGTGTCCGGCGCTGCCGGTCATGGCCAGCGCCCGGTAGCCGATCAACCCGGCACACAGAAGCGGTGCGGCCTCGATGGCGTTGTAGCTCTGGTCGATCGGGAAGCAATAGCGGGCGTCCGCGACGGCAAGTTCTGCGTAGCCCCCGTCGATCTGGTAGCCGGTAAACCTCGCCTCGTCGCACAGGTTTTCCTGGTCGTGCACGCAGTAATCGCACTGCCCGCAGGTGTGGCCCAGCCAGGGCACTCCCAGCCGCTGTCCCACCGGAAATCCTGCTCCTGGCCCACAGCGCAGGACTTCGCCAACGATCTCGTGCCCGGGGATGATCGGCAGCGGAATATCCGGTAGCTCTCCGTCGACGACATGCAGGTCGGTGCGACATACGGCGCACGCCTCTACCCGCAGCAATACCTGTCCGGGCCCTGGCTCGGGATCCGGGCGCTCAACGGGCACCAGCGGTTCGCCGATGCGCTCCAGGACCATCGCTTTCATTTGGTGGCCTCCTGACCCGAGTGTAGGTCAGCGACCGGGGTTGATCAGGCGAAATAGGAAGCGAGGTGACGCGTGCCGCGTTGCTGATCGACCAGCATCGCGAGGTAGGCATCGGCGTCGACCGGTTCGCCGAACAGGTGTCCTTGGGCGTAGGTGCAATCGTGACGACGCAGGAAGTCCAGTTGCTCTTCGGTCTCCACGCCTTCGGCGACGACATCCATCTTGAGGCTCTGCCCCATATTGATGATGGTCGTGACGATGGCTCCACGATCCGGTTCCCGGGCTGCGCCCTGGACGAAGGACTGGTCGATCTTGAGGGTGCCGATAGGGAAGTCCTGCAGCGCGCTAAGAGACGAGTAGCCGGTGCCGAAGTCGTCGATCGAGAGATGCAGGCCCAGTTGATAAAGCCGATCGAGCATACGCAGGGTTTTCTCGCCATCGCTCATCAGTGTCGATTCGGTGATCTCCAGTTCGATACAACTGGGGGTCAGACGGTGGCGCTCGAAGGCCTGCTCGATCCGTTCGATAAAATCGCGCTGTCGCAGTTGCCGCAGTGAGAGATTGACAGCCACTCGACCCGGCCAGGCCAGTCGCGTCTGCCACTGGACATAGTCGGCACATACGCGGTTGAGCACCCACTCGCCGATCTCGAAGATCAGACTGCTGTCTTCCGCCAGTGGAATGAATACAGATGGCGGCACTTCGCCGCGCTTGGGATGGCGCCAACGCAACAATGCCTCTGCCCCGGTCACCCGCCCGTCACGCAGGTCAACCTTCGGCTGGTACACGACCTGGAACTCGCTGCGCTCCATTGCGCGTCGCAACTCGTTCTTCAACATCAGTCGGTCCACCGCGTCGGAATTCATCTCCGGCGAGTAGAAGCCATAGGTGTTGCCACTATTCTGCTTTGCGTGATACATCGCGGCGTCTGCATTGCGGATCAGGTCGATAACGTTGTCCGCGTCATCCGGGCAGATCGCAATGCCGACACTGGCCGTGACAAAGATCTCCTGTCTCGACATAAAATTCGGTCGCGATGCGATCGAGCAGCGTGCGGGCGGTTGCTGAAAGTGCCGGTCGAAGGTCCTGGTCAGCCGGCAGGCTCTCGATCAGTATCGCGAACTCGTCGCCAGCCAACCTGCCGATCAGCGTATTCGAATCGGTCGCATCAACGAGGCGACGCGCCATGATCTCGAGACAGCGGTCCCCGACCGGGTGACCGTGTGTGTCGTTGATGTCCTTGAATCGATCCAGGTCGACATAGAGCAGCGCGACCTTGACGCCGTTGCGATTGGCGCGTGCTATCGCCTGCTGCAATTTGTGCTGGAACTGAATCCTGTTGGATACGCGTGTCAGAGCGTCGTAGCGCGTCAGGTAGCGTATCCGCTTGCGCGAGCGTTCTTCATCCGAAAGATCCCTCAGGACCAGCACGTCACCTTCCCGCGTGCCGTCCTCCGCCTGCAGGGGCGCGCTGCTGAATGCGACCGAGATCTGTCGGCCCCCGCTGGCCGATAAGCTGGTCTCGCCAGCCGATTTGAGCGTGCTGTCCTTGGAGAAGAACCCCTCTTCTGACTCCGGCGTCAGCGTCTTGAGACTCTGTCCCCTGAGTTGCCCCGCGTTGTAACCCAGCATCCTGCATGCCGATTCATTGACGCGCCGGACCTTGCCGCGAGGGGTCACGACCAGCACCGCGTCCTGGATGCTGTCGAGCACATGGTCCAGGAAGGCCCGCGACACGGACAGGTCGCGCAGAGTTCTTTCCGCGCCCGCAACTGCCTCGCCCAATTCGTCGAGCCCGCCCACCGGTCGGTCCTCGGTGTCCTCGCTGCCGGTCGCGCCGATCATCCAGAGGCGGCCCGTCGCCTTGGTCAGCTGCGCCGCTGTTCTGCGCACCGGGAACCAGGCGATCACCATCATGAGCAGCAGGACCGCGACGGCCAAAAGGAAGGTCTTCTTGAGCAGCCGTCCCAACTCCCGGGGAACCGCGACGTTTAATTTCTCCGTCACCGTCGAACCCGAGGCGCCTGGTACATATCTCAGACTGACGGTAACGACGCTCCCGGCGAGGGGGCCCGACGACACATGCGACAGACCCTCAACCGATTGGTCACCGGGCACACTGCCGGTAGATGCAGCGATCTGGCCATCAGCAGTCGTGACGGAGATGGAGCCGGTCAGATCGGGAGGCAGCAGTTGCCCCAGGTGATAGTCAAGGCGCTGGTTGTCGCCTGAGCGGTTCGCCACATAGACGGCGGTCGAGTAGGCGACGTCGGCCGCACGTTGCTCCAGGGCCCTTCTCGTAGCGACGACACCACGGTTCTCTGCGACGGTGGTCAGGTGCTCGGAAGCATCGCCGGACGCGAAGTAGAGATAGATGGCGGGAATCGTAACGACGGGCGTGAGGAAAAGCAGAAGCCAGCCTGCGATTCTCAGGATCAGTCCACCCAGCTTCATCGCACGATACCGCTACGCCGGAACTTCGTGTACACGCCGGCAAGAAACTGTCGCCATCGACCCACTAAACACACCCCCGCGCCTTATCGTTGTTATTCAGTACGCAGTGCAACATCTTTTCACAGGACCCGAACATCCTGCCGACATCGAACTGCCCGAGGCGTCGATGTCGACGCCCTAGATAATCACAAACGGGCCCCGGACACCAGTCAGGCCGGACCTTGGGGCATACTGTGGTCTGCCACGTGGTCACTTGCGGGCCGCCTTCATCCACGGATCAGGAGAACACCATGACTCCATCTGCTATCGCCCTGGTCGGCTTCGCGGCCTGGACTCTCCTGCTTGTCCTCACGATCGGCCTCATGCGGACCGCGATCGTGCTCGCCGGCAAGCGACCCAGCGTCTCTTTCGACCCCGGTGGCGCTGACGTTTCGCCATTTTCCCAACGTTTATGCCGGGCCCATGCCAATTGCTACGAGAATCTACCGATTTTCGCGGCCCTGGTAGCGGTAGCACTGGCGACCGGGCGCAGCGAACTGGTCGACGGGTTGGCGATGACGGTTCTCTACGCGCGTGTCGGGCAGTCGGTCGCACACATGATTTCCACCAACCCCTGGATGATCAGGGTCCGTTTCGGTTTCTATCTTGTCCAGTGGGCGTTGATGGCGTTGATGGCCTGGCGTCTTGTGACTGCCTGATCGTTCGGGAGAGTTGCGGCTTACTTCCCCGCCGATTTTTTACGTTGCGATCGCGAGGGTTTGCTGCGTTTTTCTACAAAACGCTTGATCTCGACATTGGCGGTTGTCGTCAATTCTCCTTCGATGATCGCGCCTTCCGCGATCGCGATGCTGGCGCCTGTCACCGTACCTGTTACGCGGGCCCCGGCGCGGATCTCGATGCGGCCGCTGGCCACGATGTCACCGTTGACCTCGCCGTCCAGAACCACGTCGGTGGCGCCCAGTGCACCCTCCCAGCGTGCCCCGGCTGCGATCGTAACCGCTCCCTTCAGCGCCGAGTTGCCTACCACGGTCCCCAGTATCAGGAAGTGACCGCTGCCATTCAGGGTTCCGACGATTTCCAGGCCGGGTCCGATGACGGTCGCCGGCTCGCCGAGACTGTCCGCCATGCGTCGCTTGAATGAAATGCCCATGATCGCGCTTCGCCTCCAGGTTTTCGGTCGCGATGGATTGCGATGAATACTAGCCGTGCCCGACTGCTCCGGACGGGAACCTCGTCACAACATCCCGGTCCTATGAGCATCGGCATGCGTCGAAGAACGCAACCAATCTGCAGCACGGGGCGTCACTGATAGGGATCGTAACCCGGAACGACACGGTCGGCGCCCTGACCGGCATCGGCCCATCTGCTACGATGACCGGCTTTTAGTCGCCCGGCGATACGCGACGGATGCCAACAGGCCGGCGACCAAGGGCAATGCCGGCAGTGAGATTCACATGCGGGAGCGAGCAATGCGTACAAACCCACTCATTATTATCCTGAGTCTCGGACTCGTGGCATGCGGGCAGGACTCCGGATCTGGTCCGGCAAACACGCAAGCTGCGTCGGGCACGATCGGCGCGCAGGACCATGTTGCCGAGGACGATGTTGTCAGCCTGGTGTCGGGGATCGACCTGGCTAATTTCGACAACTCGGTGCGTCCCCAGGACGATTTTTTCCGTTACGTCAACGGCACCTGGCTGAACACAGCAGAGATACCGGCCGATCGATCAGGCTGGGGTGCTACCTACGAGATCCATGAGCGCAACGAGGAAAGGCTGAAAAAGGTTCTGGAAGAGTCGGCCGTAACGGAGGCGGATGCCGGCACCAACGCCCAGATGATCGGCGACTTCTATGCCAGCTACATGGACCAGCAGAAGGCCGACGAGCTCGGTATCGAACCATTGCGCGCTGAACTGAATAGCATTGCGGCCGCGAGCAGCCACGAAGACATCATCCGCCTGATGGGTCAGCAGGCGCGGATGAACATCGAGCATCCCTTCAAGTACACGATCGCGCGGGATCTCGGCGACACATCGCGCAACATGGCTTATATCTGGCAGGGCGGTCTCGCGTTGCCGGATCGTAACTACTACCTCGATGACGACGAGAAGTTCGTCGAGGCCCGGACGGCCTATGTCGAGTACGTCGACACGATCATGTCGCTGGCCGGTTTCGATGGCGAGCATGGCGAAGCACTACTGGCCTTCGAAACCGCCTTGGCCGAAGTGTCCTGGCCGCGGGCAGACCTGCGGGATCTGAATGCTATCTACAACCTGATGGATCGGGATGCGATGGCGGAGATGGCGCCTGCGTTCGACTGGGCGCTGTACCTTGAATCCGCCGGCCTGGGCGAGCAGGCCGAAATCGTCATGGAGACACCCAGCTTCTTCAAGGGATTCGGCGAGTTGGTCGCGGCCAGCGACGTCGAACTGCTGAAGAACTACCTGCGATTCAAGCTGGTCGATCATTTCGGTTACAAGTTGAGTGACCCGTTCTTCCAGGCGAGGTTCGATTTCTACAGCCGTAAGCTGCGCGGGCAGGAAAAGCCACTCGAGCGCTGGCAATACGCGCTCGCCAACGCCAACAATCTGCTCGCCGATGCCCTGGGCGAAATCTATGTCGAGCGCTTTTTCCCGCTGGAGGCAAAGGCGCGCACCGAGGAGATGGTGACGAACCTCAAGGCGGTCATGGAAGAGTCCATCGACAACCTGACCTGGATGGGAGATGAGACCAAGGAGGAGGCCAAGAAGAAACTGGCTGCCCTCAGGGTCTACGTCGGATACCCGGCGCAGTGGAAGTCGTATGAAGGGTTGGAGATGCGGCCGGACGACCTGGTCGGCAATATGATGCGCGCCGAACGTTACGACTACGATCGCACAGTCAGGCAGCTATCAGAGCCACCTATCGACGGCGAGTTTGCGTACCCGACCCAGGCGGTCAACGCCTATTACTCATCGGATGCGGGGGAACTGGTTTTCCTCGCTGGCTACCTGCAGCCGCCCAACTTCGACCCGCTGGCCGATGACGCGACAAACTACGGCGCGCTTGGATCGACGATTGGTCACGAGATCAGTCACGCCTTCGACGACAAGGGTCGCGCGGTCGATGAGAAGGGTGAGTTGCGTGACTGGTGGACCGAGGAGGACGCCGCCAGGTTCAAGGCACAGTCGACCATCCTGGTCGAGCAGTACAACCAGTACGAACCGTTGCCGGGATTGTTCGTCAACGGCGAGCTGACGCTGGGTGAGAATATCGCCGACCTGGCCGGTGCCGCGATCGCCTATCGCGCCTACATCCGCTCACTGGATGGCAAGCCGTCACCAGTCATCGATGGTTTCACTGGCGAGCAGCGTTTCTTTTTGTCCAACGCGCAGTCCAGTCGCGGCAAGTGGCGCGACGGCCTGATGCGCGAGATCGTGACCAGTGATCCGCACTCGCCGAATGAGTATCGCGTCAACGGCATCGTCAAGAACATGCCGGAATTCTATGCGGCGTTCGACGTCAAGGAAGGTGATGACCTGTACCTGCCGCCAGAACAGCGCGTCGCGATCTGGTGAGTGCAATAGATTCGAATATGGAGATCAAGATGATCAGATCACTAGCGGCGGTGCTCGTCGTCACGCTTGCCGCTTGCGGCCAGCAAGAGGAACCCGCTGCGACCGGGCAGGATTCTGTTGCGCAAGAGCCCGCAGCGGCTGCAAGCGGGAGCGAGGTGAAATCCGGCATCTACGTCGACAACATCGACACTGCGACGCGGCCCCAGGACGATTTCTTCCGATATGTAAACGGCGCCTGGCTCGATACCGCGGAAATACCGGCGGATCGCGTTCGCTGGGGATCATCCTACGAGATCATCGAGCGCAACGAAGATCGCATGCGGGTGATTCTGGACGAGACGGCATCTAGCGAAGCAGAGTCCGGGTCCGACGCCCAGAAGATCCGCGATTACTTCAATGCCTACATGGATGTCGAGCGGGCCAATCTGCGCGGGGCATCAGCGCTGGCGGAGCCATTTGCCCGGATCGACACGATTGAGAATCATGACGACGTACTCGGTCAATTCGGCTGGTCGATGCAGCGTGGCGTCGGTGCGCCGTTCTCCTATTACGTGGACCGGGATCGCCAGGATACGAAGCGCAGCCTGTTCTACCTCTGGCAGGGCGGTCTCGGATTGCCTGACAGGGATTACTACCTGAAAGACGAAGAGAAGTTCGTCGAGATCCGGTCGGCCTACGTGGACTACATTGCCCGCATCCTCGAGTTATCCGGCATCGACCAACACGCCGACGCCGCCCAGCGGGTCATGGACTTCGAGACCCGGCTGGCCGAGATCCACTGGCCGAAGGAGAAACTGCGCGACCGGCTCGCCACCTACAACCTCAAGGACCGCGATGCACTCGAGGAGATGACCCCTGATTACAACTGGTCACGCTACCTGGAGGCGGCCGGGCTGGGTCAGGCCAACGAGATCGTGATCACGGCGCCGAGCTTCTTCGAGTCGTTCGCCGCGCTCTTCCCGACCGTGAGTGTCGACGAATGGAAGGTGTACCTGAAGTACAAGCTGGCCAGCTCTTTTGCCTACCAGCTGGACCAGGATTTCTTCGACGCCTATTTCAATTTCTACGGCAAAACGCTGCGCGATCAGCAGGAGCCCAGGGAGAGATGGCAATACGCGTTGTCGCAGATCAACGGTCTGCTTGGTGACGCAATGGGCAGGATCTACCTCGAGAAGTATTTCCCTCAGGAAGCAAAAGTTCGTACCGAGGCCATGGTCGAAAACCTCCGTGCCGCGTTCGGGGAGTCGATCGACGCGCTCGAGTGGATGAGTCCGGAGACCAAGGCCGAGGCGCACAAGAAACTGGCGGCACTCAGGGTGTACGTTGGTTACCCCGGCTATTGGCGCGACTACACCAACCTGGAGATCCGCCCTGACGACCTGCTCGGCAATACCATGCGCGGGCGGGCGCACGATTACGGTGCGGAGCTCGACAAACTGGTGACCGGGCCGATCGACGGCGAGTTCGGTCTGCCGACTCAAAGTTTCAATGCCTACTACCGGCCCACGGCGGGCGAGCTGGTCTTCCTGGCCGGATTCCTGCAGCCCCCCATGTTCGACCTCGAAGCCGACGATGCCGTGAACTACGGTGCGCTAGGTCGCGTCATCGGTCATGAGATCAGTCATGCGTTCGACGACCAGGGGCGCAAGGTCGACGAGAAGGGCGAGAACCGCGACTGGTGGACGCCTGAGGACGCCGCGCAGTACGAGGCGCTGGCCCAGCGCATCGTGGAGCAGTACGAGCAGTTTGAGCCGATCGAGGGGCTCAACATCAACGGTGAGTTGACGCTCGGCGAGAACATCGCCGATCTCGCCGGCACGATCGTCGCTTACCGGGCGTACCTGAGATCGCTGGACGGAGAAGAAGCGCCTGTGATCGACGGATTCACGGGCAAGCAACGTTTCTTCGTCGGCGCGGCGCAGATCAACCGGAGCAAGGCACGCGAGGGCTACCTGCGTGAGCAGATCCTCAGTGATCCTCACTCGCCGGCCCAGTTCCGGACCACCGGCGTGATGCCTAATATCCTGGAGTTCTACGAGGTGTGGGACGTAAAGGAAGGAGACGGCATGTACCGTGCTCCGAAAGACCGGGTCGTAATCTGGTAGCAGCGGTCGCGCTGATAACCTGGAAACACAATGCTTCGCATGCCGGCCTGTGGTCGGCATACGGAGAATAAATATGGAGAGAGAGAAGTCAATGACAATCGCATTACGCGCGTTCCTGTTGGGTCTGGTAGCCACGTTGTTCCTGGCCGCCTGTGGAGACAGCAAAGAGGCGACTGCCGACGCAGGGGCCACCGAAGAGGAAGAACAGGAAACCATCGCCAGCCTGACCGAAGACGCCGAGCGCAAGGACGGGTTGTTCACGTTCTTCCGCGATACCGAGTCGGGTAGCGTCCACATGCTGATCCGGCCCGATCAGCTCGACAAGGAATACATCTATCTCGCCACCTACCAGAATGGCGTGATCGAGGCGGGTCACGTTCGGGGTCTCTTCGCCGCCAACAGGATCATCAGCCTGCGACGCCATTTCGATCGCATCGAGTTCGTTCGCGAAAACACGAGCTTCTATCACGATCCTGACAGTGCCTTGAGCAGGGCGGCCGACGCGAACATCAATCGCGCGGTACTTGCGGTGGCGGACATCGCGGCAGAAGAGGACGATGGCATCCTGATCGCGGTGGACGACATTTTTCTGAGCGAAGCGCTTTACCAGGTCAAGCGGTCGCCCGATCCGGACGCCAATTCGAGCGAGACCTTCACGCTCGGAAGCCTGAACAAGGACAAGAGTAAACTGCTGGAGATCCGCGCCTATCCGCTCAACGCCGACGTGCTCGTCGAATACGTCTATGACAACGCGGCTCCGGTCGTGAACGGCGAGAGTGATGTAACCGATGCACGTGCCGTCAGTGCCCGGCTCCAGCACACCTTCGTTGCGATGCCGGAGAACGACTATCAACCGCGTCGCGACGACCCGCGCATGGGTTATTTCACCCAGGAGGTGACCGACCTGACGAGTGCCAGCGCGGCGCCCTGGAGGGATGTGATACGGCGCTGGCACCTGGTGAAGAAGAATCCCGGGGCCGAACTGTCGGATCCGGTCGAGCCGATCACCTGGTGGATTGAGAATACGACACCGGTTGAACTACGGGATTCGATCGAGAAGGCGGCACTGGCCTGGAACCAGGCCTTCGAGAGTGCCGGCTTCAGCAATGCGATTGCCGTGAAGATCCAGCCCGATGATGCAGACTGGGACGCCGGCGATCTGCGCTACAACGTCCTGCGCTGGACCGCGTCGCCGCAACCACCCTGGGGCGGCTATGGACCCAGCATGTGGAATCCGCGCACCGGTCAGATCATCGGTTCCGACATCATGCTCGAGTACGTCTACGTCACCAATCGCATCAAGCAGGATCGGCTGTTCGGCGACGATGTGTCACGGACCGGACCGAGGCTGGCCGGCGATGGCATGGGCCAGTTTTGCGACATCGCAAGCCGCCTGCAGAGCAATAACATGCTCGGGCGCGCAGTTCTGCGCGCCAGGGGCGCCAGCGCGTTAGAAGAGAGCGAGCTGGTCGAGCAAGCGCTTTACGAGCTGGTGCTGCACGAGATCGGTCATGCGCTCGGTCTCAATCACAACTTTGCCGGCAGCGGATTGCTGTCACCGGACGAGCTCTACAGTGCCGACGTGACCGCAGAACGTGGCGTAACGGGCTCGGTCATGGACTATGCGCCGGTCAATCTCGCGCCAACCGGGCAGGAACAGGGCCTTTTCTATGCGGAGCGTCCCGGCCCCTGGGATCACTGGGCAATTGAATACGGATACTCGATGGCGCTGGCCGATCCCGATGACGAGCAGCACCGACTGGACGAGATCCTTGCGCAGTCCACAAACCCCTCGCTGGCCTTCGGCAACGACGCGGACGTCACGATCGCACTGGGTGCCGGTATCGATCCGCGGATCATGGTCGACGATCTGTCCAGCGACCCGGTCAGTTACGCAGCGGGACGTCTTGCCCTGGTAAGGGAGACCACGGATAACCTACTGGAGAGCTATGCCGCTGACGGCAGTACCTACCAGGAGATGCGCAATGCCTACCTGACCCTGGGCGTGGAAACGCGGCGACAGGCCACTGCCGTCACGCGACAGATCGGCGGCATCTATATCGATCGCTCGGTACAGGGCCAGCCCGGTGCATCGTCGCCGTTCACAGCAGTAGACGCGGCGACGCAACGCGAAGCCATGGATTTCCTGTCGCGCTACATCTTCGCTCCCGATGCATTTGATAAGCCGGCAGGCTTGTATCGCCATCTGCAGATCCAACGGCGCGGTTTCGATTTCACAGACAGGACCGAGGATCCGAAGATCCACGCCCGTGCGCTGGCGATCCAGACGTCGGTTCTTAACCAGTTGCTGCAGCCTGTTGTGATGACGCGGATCACGGACTCCACCTTGTATGGCAACGACTACCCGCTGGCCGAGGTGATGAACGATCTGACGCGGGCGGTGTTCTCTGCGGACATGGCGGGCGAGGTCAACGCATTCCGCCAGGCCCTGCAGCTGGATTACGTTGGTCGGCTGATCGGAATCGTCGATCCGGCCAATGCCGGCGGTTATGACCACCCAAGTCGCTCCCTGGCCCTCCATAACCTGCAGCGGATCAGGGGATGGATGGCCGCGAGAGCAGCTGGTGACACAGCGACACGCGCCCATACAGCTGCGGTGATTTTCACGATCGACAAGGCACTCGAAACCGTGTGAAGAGAACGATCACTCCCGCGTAGGGCAGGTGCCCTGTGCTAAAGTCGATAGGCCCGCGATCGAGACGATCGCGGGCCTTTTTCGTTTAACAGTTGACGGGGTCAAGCAGTGGAGAAAGTCTGGCTGAAGAATTACCCGGCAGGCGTGCCGGAACACATCGATATCGAAGATAGCGATTCGCTCGTAACACTCATGGAGAATGCGTTCGACCAGTTTGCGGATAGGCCGGCGTTCGACTGCATGGGCAGGACCATCACCTTCGGGGAACTTGGCGATCTGTCGGCACGCTTTGCATCCTGGCTACAGTCACAGGGTCTCGAGCGCGGCAGCAGGATCGCGATCATGTTGCCCAACGTGCTGCAATATCCGGTGGCCATGTGTGGGGCGTTGCGGGCAGGCATGGTGGTCGTCAACGTCAATCCGCTCTACACGCCGCGAGAGCTCAAGCACCAGCTGACCGATTCAGGGGCGACCGCCATGGTGGTGATGGCCAACTTCGCCGATGTGCTGGAGGCGGTCATCGAGGAGACCGACGTCAAGACCGTCATCGTGACGGAGATCGGCGACATGCTGGGCTTCCCGCGGTCCTTGATCGTCAATGCCGCAGTCAGGTACCTGAAGAAGATGGTGCCGGCTTTCCGGCTCGAAGGACACGTTCGGTTCAACAGCGTCATCGCCGAGGGAGCCGCTGACCGGTTCAAACGCGTGGAGCTAAAGGGCGACGATATCGCATTCCTCCAATACACCGGAGGGACGACCGGACCGTCGAAAGGCGCGATGCTGTCCCACGGCAACGTGTACGCGAACATCCTTCAGAACGTGGCCTGGGTTAAAGAGCATGTGAATGTGGGTCACGAGATCGTGATCACCGCCCTGCCGCTCTACCACATATTCGGGCTGGTCTGTAACTGCCTGACGTTCTTCCTGATTGGTGGCCTCAACGTCCTCATTACCAATCCGCGGGATATACCGGGATTCGTCAAGGACATCGGAAAGTGGCCGTTCACGGCGATCTATGGAGTGAATACGCTCTTCAATGCACTGCTGCAGGAACCCTCGTTCGCGAAGGTGGATTTCTCTCATCTCAAGACGGCGGCCGGCGGCGGCATGGCGGTACAGAGTTCGGTCGCCGAACACTGGCGCAATGTGACCGGCCTGGTCCTGCAGGAGGGTTACGGGCTCACCGAGTGCTCGCCGGTCGTTTCCATGAATCCACGCGAGCAGAGCGACGACTACACCGGCAGCTGTGGCCTGCCTTTGCCATCAACCGAGATCTCGATCCGCGACGACGACGGCGGCGAGCTTGCGATGGGAGAGCGGGGTGAATTGTGTATCCGGGGCCCGCAGGTCATGAAGGGATACTGGCAGCGCGACGAGGCTACCGCCGAGACTTTCCACGCAGACGGATTCCTGCGCACGGGTGATATCGCGACGGTGGACGAGGCTGGTTTCATTCGCATCGTGGACCGGGCCAAGGACATGGTGCTGGTATCCGGCTTCAACGTTTATCCCTGCGAGATCGAGGACGTCGTGACGCGCCACGACGCGATCCTGGAAACAGCCTGCATCGGCGTGCCGGACGAGAAGTCGAACGAGGCAGTCAAGATCTTCGTGGTGCGTCAGCCAGGCGCCGAGGTATCGACGGACGACCTAAAGGCCTACTGCCGTGAGAATCTCACTGGTTACAAGGTGCCGAAGCACATCGAGTTCCGGGACGAACTGCCGAAGTCCAATGTCGGCAAGATCCTGCGACGGGAGCTGAGGGAGTCTTGATCGGCCGGTCGCTGGTTCCGATCCTCCTGGCGGCGCTATGGAGCGCTGCGACCGGCGCAGAGACGGGTAGCGATTCGGCGCTTGCACAGCATGAGATCGTGTACAAGGGCAAGGCCAGCGGTGCGCCGATCCGGGTCAAGATGGAGCTGAAGCCATCCGCGGACAATGCCTGGGTCTACCGATCGAAGACCGGCACGAGGGGATGGCTCGCCTGGAAAGGCGGCGAGATCCGGGAAGAGAGCGAGTTCGCGATCGCGGATGGCGAAATCGTGTCGCGTCGCTATCGGAAGATCGATACGTTCAGCAAGAAAGACCGCAACATCGACAGCCGTTTCTCCGAGGGTGGTGTCGAGTCCACTTATCGTGGCAAGGAGATCGCGCACGAATACGACGAGCTGGCCTATGACCTGCTTAACCTGCGGCTTGCGCTGATGCGCGACCTGACATTGGATCGCCTGCGCAGCGAGTACAGAATCGTTGATGGCAAGGGTCGCACCCGGGTGCTGGAGGTTCGGTTTGAAGGTCAGGAGAGGATCGAACTCAGGGGCGGGACCCTGGATGCTATCAAGCTGGCCTATGACGACGATGACAAGCGATTCCTGATCTGGATCGATCCGATCATGGATTGTCAGATCGTCCTCATCGAGCAATACGAGGACGACAAGCTCAAGGCCCGGCTGACCTGGGACCAGTACATGGCGCTGAACCATGGGTCGTCGCCAAATGCGCTGTCCCGGCGCGATCCCCGTTGCGGATCAAGTGATGGCTAGTTCGCCGGTTGCTTCCTGATGAGACGGTAGCTGCCGCTGAATCGGGCGCATATCTTGCCCTCCGCGTTCGTCGCGCTGACCTCGACGTCGAAGGCCACGTTACCCCTGGCGGTTTCCAATGGTTCCGCGTTCGCCACGGCTTCGGCTTTCAGATCGCTTGTCATGGGTCGCAGGTAGGAGATGCTGGAATCACGCACAACGATGTCGCCTTCGAGGTCGCGCTGTCTTGCCTGTTCGACACACAACTTCCATCCGGCAAGCACCATCGCGGAATAAACGCTGCCACCGAACATCGTGCCCTTGTCATTGCGATTGCCGGCCAACGGCACCGAGATCACTACCCGCCGCTCGCCGATCTCCACGGCGCGAAATCCCAGGCTGTGAAAGGGTTCTATCTGTTCGAGTTCCATTGTTGCCCTCCCGGACGGCCTGGCTGATCAGCGCTCGGCATCTCGGGTAATCAACCGCCGCCGGTATGGTGGAAGACCAGTACGCAGCCCGAGAGACCGGACTCCGCTTTTGTCAGTTCGCCCAGGTCGACCTCGATGATTGGCACCCCGAGCGAGTCGAGGATGCCGACGGTTTTGGGTTGTCCCTTCGGCAGGAGTATGTGACCGCCAAGCAACAAGGTATTGGCGGCGTCAGGTTCGTCCGGTGCGACCTCCAGTGTGACCAGCCCATCGAAGTCACCGGAATCGACACGCGCGGGATTGAGCAGCACGGCGCCCGGCGCCACCGGTCCAACGGCGGCCTTCAGATGCAGACAATCGGACACGTCCACCGGCTTGACCCGGTAGCCGAGCGGTTCCGCCTCCCTGGCCAGCCTCCGGATTCCGTCCTCGTTGGTGCGACGCGACCGGCCGACATACAGCGTCTTGTCGACCCGCAACACGTCACCACCATCTAGCGTGCAGGGCTCTTCCAGCCACACGAGCCGTCGCCAGGGCGCCAGCGCTTCGGCGATAGACCCGACTTCGCCCCGACGTGACTCCGCGCCGGGTCTCGTGATCACTGCGAGTTCGTCCAGCACCACCGCGGTGTCATCGACGAACACCGAGTCGGGGTGCTCATCGAGAGCCGGCAGGCGAAGCACCTCGCAGCCAAGGTGCGCCAGGATCTGCTCGAAGGACGCAAGTTGCCGGGCCGCCAGCCCGAGATCGATGGGTTGCCGTTGCTCATGGCTGAGCTCGCAGCGATCCATGCTGTTGCTGATGGCTCTCGTGATCGCGACGGTCTTCATGACGGCGTCAGGCCAGGAATCCACCATCGACCGGCAGGCAGGCACCCGTCACGTAGGACGCGGCGTCTGAGGCGAGGAAGGCGATGGCCGGTGCGATCTCCTCGGGTTGTGCGATACGGTTCATCGGGATTAGCGGCAACAGCATGTTGAGCATCCGGTCGCTCTTGGTGAGCGCCTCTGCGAACTTCGTGTCGGTCAGGCCGGGCAGTACGGCATTGACCCTGACGTTCCAGGCTGCACATTCCTTCGCAAATGCTCGCGTCAGGCTGAGTACTGCTGCCTTCGTGATCGAGTAGATGCCCTGGTATGGGGCGGGCCGGTCCCCGTTGATCGACGAGACATTCACGATCGCGCCACCGCCATTGTCCTTCATCATCAGTGCCGCAGTGCGCGAGGCATGGAAGTAACCGCGGATGTTTACCTCCATCGTCTTGTCGAGCATCGATAGAGGGGTCTCGGTGATGTGGCCGAAATGGGGGTTCGTCGCGGCGTTGTTGACCAGGACGTCCAGCCGGCCATGCTCGGAAGCCACATACGCGAATGCCTGGTCGATCGCGTCCGGATCGCCGATGTGACAGGCGACGCAATCGGCGGCGCCCCCGGATTCCCGGATGGATGCTGCGACAGCCTCGACTGATTCCGCCTTCCTGCTGGACACCACGACATGGGCGCCTCCCGCGGCCAGCAGGCGGGCCGTGGCCTCACCGATTCCGCGACTGGCCCCGGTCACCAGGGCGATGCGGCCGGCCAGCTCGGCCATGCCGTAGGCCTCGATGGCGGAAAGTCTCTAGAGCAAACCAAATTACCGCACCAATCTAAAGGCCAGCTCCTCGGTCGCCATCGCCCCGTCCATCACG
>CAJIAD010000082.1_pt1 | contig 26282 bp, 19 predicted proteins | sample 9198981 | NCBI WGS metagenome assembly CAJIAD01 (sample SAMEA7708274, study PRJEB35096) | sediment metagenome | biome: marine neritic benthic zone biome [ENVO:01000025]; feature: sediment [ENVO:00002007]; material: shallow marine sediment [ENVO:03000034] sea grass bed [ENVO_01000059] ...
ACTTCGGACTCGAACGCCGTCGGGCTCATGTCGTAGCCGGATCGCCACATCTCGCCCATGTCGTTGTAGCCGAGTTCCTTTGCGCCGATCGTCGTGAGTTCCGCGAAACGCTCGTAGTCGGCAGCCATCGGTCCGAAGAGGCTCCTCCAGCCGACCCATGCGGCGAGCGTCTCGTCGTAGTCCTGGGATTGCTCCAGTACGTCCGAGAGTTGCTCCAGCGTCTTGCAGGATTCCTCGCCGTCCGGGCAGTAGCGCCCGGCCCCGTAGGCGCCCTCCATCTTCCTCTGGATCGTGGTGGTCTCCACCAGCAGGTCGGGATCGGAAGGCAGGGACATGTGTTCGGGCATGTAGTCGCTGCGACGAATCAGGCTCAGGTGACGTGCCGTTTCCGGATCCAGGTCCGTCGTGTCAATGGACACGGATTGCTCGATCAGCTCCGCCATGATCGCGCCCTGTCGCGCGTTGGCATTGGATGACAACAATGCGGTGTCATCGTTGATGTAGGTGACGCTCACCCATGCTGCCGCGCCCTGCTCCGTATCGGACTTGTCGATCGTTGCGTTTGCACGCGCAAGGAAGTCCTCCGCGGACTCGGAACGCGCGATCTCGCCGCCGGTGACTTGTGTGGTGTCGGCCTGTGTCTGCTGCGCGGGCTCACCGCAGGCGACCAGGAGCAATACTGCCGATATCAAGATGGAGGTTCTCATGTTCTTTACTCTTGCCTTCCTTTGTAGAGACGCCCCTCGCGAGGGGATAAATTTTTCCGTAACGGCCCGTGCTGCGGCGACGGTCGTGCTCCTGCTGTTCTACCGGGCCGGCCGATTCGGGCTAGTCGAGTTCGCCGATCATTCGCTTGATGGGTTTCGAGAACACCAGCAGCAGGAGGCCGGAACCAATGGTGATAAGCACGATCTGCAGGTAGAGATCAGGCATCTGGTCCACTGCGTCCGCGCGGAAGCGGCCGGCAGCCAGCCCGGCTATCAGGTTACCCAGCGATGCCCCGAGGAACCAGATGCCCATCATCTGGCCAACGAATCGCTTCGGCGCCAGTTTGGTCACCGAGCTGAGACCGACCGGGCTCAGGCATAACTCACCGAAGGTGTGTAACAGATAGGTCGTGACCAGCCATGTCGGGGCGGCCAGGCCACCGTCGGCGACCAGCCTTGCTGCGAAAATCATGACGGCAAACCCGATGCCGAGGATGATCAAGCCGAGCGCAAACTTCACCGGGATCGATGGATCGAGGTTGCGCCGCGCCAGCGCCACCCACATCGACGCAAACATTGGCGCGAAGACGATGATGAAAACCGCATTGAACGACTGAAACCATCCGGCGGCAATCTCGTAGTTGAACATGTCGATGACGCGATCCGTATAGCGCTTTGCAAACAGGTTAAGCGTCGATCCCGCCTGCTCGAAGCCCGACCAGAAGATGGCTGCTGCAAGGAACAGGACCAGGATAACGAAGGTCCTCTTCTTCTCCTGGTGATCAAGGCCGGCGAACAGGAACATATACAAGAAGTACAAAGTAGCCATGCCCAGGATCAGGCCAGTGGACCAGGCAGCCATCTTGACCGGATCGAATGTAATCGCGCCGGTCAGTCCGAGACCAACGACGATGGCGATGACGGCCACACCCACCCACATCGATTGCCAGTGCTTGCGGTGAGTCGCCGGATCGATGGTCATGCCCTTGTGATGGGCTACCGGCCTGACACCACGATCACCGAGATACGAGGAAGTCATGCGGAACTGGATCAGCCCGAGCAGCATGCCCACGCCGGCGGCGGCAAAACCATAGTGCCAGCTGTAGTTCTCTCCCAGGGTGCTGCAGATCAGCGGCCCCAGCGCTGCACCAACGTTGATACCCATGTAGAAGATGGTGAATCCGGCATCGCGTCGCGCTCCTCCTTCCGGATACAGCTCTGCGACGATGGCGCTGATGTTGGGCTTGAGAAGCCCTGTGCCAAGGACCACCAGCACGAGGCCCAGGAAAAATGCATGGATCGATGGGATCGCGAGCACGAAATGACCGGACATGATTACGATGCCACCGAACCAGACCGCTTTCTGCGCGCCGATCAGTCGATCCGCGATCCAGCCGCCAGGCAGGGCGACGAGGTAAACCGCTGCTGTATAGAGACCGTAAATCGCGGTGGCGGTCGCATCGTCGAAGCCCAGGCCTCCGGACTCGACCGCGTCGACCATGAACAGCACCAACAGGGCGCGCATTCCGTAGTAACTGAAGCGCTCCCACATTTCCGTAAAGAACAGCGTGTAGAGGCCGCGAGGATGACCTTTGTCGATCGCTGCGGGGCGCCCGTCCGGCCGGATTACGGTTTCGGTCATGTGTCCATCCCGATCCTGGGTGCAAAAGCGTGAGGTTTACGGACTCGTCGCCGGCGAGTCAAATCGCCGGGCCGACGCCAGGCGCCCGCAGCGCACTATGTCATCGATGCCTGGAATCGCGATCAGTTCATCCCTGTTGTTGCGACTCTACTTCCTTGTGGCCGGGCACGAGGATCCTCGACAGCAGGATGCCCGCCTCGTACAGCACGTAGATCGGGACGGCGAGCAATGTCTGGGAGATGATGTCCGGCGGCGTAAGGAACATCCCTACAATAAAGGCACCGAGCAGGACATAGGCCCTATGGGACTTCAGCCGAGCCGGTGTCGTGAACCCCGCCCAAACCATCAGGACAGTCGCGATCGGCACCTCGAAAGCGAGCCCGAATGCGAAGAACAGCGCGAGGACGAAATCGAGGTAGGCGTTGATATCCGTCATGACCGACACGCCCTCCGGAGCGACGGTCGTAAAGAAACGGAACATCAGTGGGAAAACGGCGAAGTAGGCAAAGGCGACGCCGGCGTAAAACAGAAGCGCGCTGGATACGACCAGGGGCATGGCCAGTCTCTTCTCCTGCTGGTACATACCCGGCGCGATAAACAGCCAGATCTGAAAAAGGATCCAGGGCATGGCCAGGAAGATCGCCGCGACCATTGCCGTTTTGAACGGTGTCAGGAATGGCGATGCTACCTGGGTCGCGATCATGCTTGTGCCCTCGGGCAACCAGGCCATTAAAGGCGCAGCGATAAACGCGAACAACCGGTCGGCGAATGGCGCCAGGCACAGGAACAAAATCAGGATGGCGGTGACCATCCGCAGGAGTCGCTGCCGAAGTTCGACAAGGTGGGACAGCAGCGTGCCTTCCGCCTGGTCTGTGCTATTCCCTGGTTCCTGCATCGTCGGCAGTGTCGGTTTCGGTTTCGGTTTCGGTTTCGGTTTCGGTGTCGGTTGTAGGCCCCTGCTCTGACGGTTTCGGGTCGAAATCCGTCGGTGTTGTGCCTGGGCGGGTCGGTGGTGTCGTCGTCACGGGCTGGTCGAATTCTCTTTCGATCTGCATCTTGAGTCCGCGCGCCAGTACACGCGCCCTGCCCAGCCAGCGCCCTGCGGTTGCAACCAGCGACGGTAGCTTATCGGGCCCAAGGACCAGGAGCCCGATAGTCAGGACGAACAGCAGTTCCCAGAAGCCGATGTCGAACACGGCTTTTCAGCCCGGCGTCAGGCCTGACGCCCGCTCTCGGGTTCGGATTCCGACGCTTCCTTGAACTCGGCGTCGGGTGCCGGCTCCTTGTCGTCGGGGATCTGCTTTCGTTCCTGCTCGCTCTCCCCTTCGTCCATGGCTTTCCTGAACCCCTTCACCGCGCCGCCCATATCGGAGCCAATACTGCGGAGCCGCTTCGTGCCGAAGATCATTACGACGATCAACAGGATGATCAGGAGCTGCCAAAGGCTGATGCCGCCAAGACCCATCTCAATTTCCTCCACGACGGCCACTGGTCGCCGTCACGATTTCTGATACCCGGATGATACGCGAAACCGCCTGCCCCGGTTGAAGCAGCTGGGCAATCTAGGCCTCGAGCCAGAACGTGACCGGCCCTTCATTGACCAGGCTGACCGCCATCCTCGCGCCGAAAACACCGGTCGCAACGATGGGGTGGCACTCCCTGGCCTGGTCTACAAGATATGCAAAAAGGGCCTCGCCCTCCTCCGGCGGCGCCGCGGTGGCAAAGCTGGCGCGCATCCCCTTGCGTGTGTTCGCCGCCAGTGTGAACTGGGGCACCAACAGCAGCCCACCGCCCGTATCGCCCAGGCTCAGGTTCATGCGGCCGCTCTCATCCTCGAATACCCGGTAGCCGAGCAAGCGCTCGCATAGCCGGTCTGCCTGTTTGTGGGTATCGCCTTTCTGGACGCCGACGAGAGCCAGCAGGCCGTGCCCTATTGCACCCGTCTCTTTGTCGTCGACACGAACGGAAGCACTGCCGACCCTCTGGATCAGTCCGATCAAACCGGCTCTCCCCAAAAGAGAAAGAGGGGAGTCTAACGGCAGCCGCGTGAAGTGGGGAAACCTGACATTATCACGACTGGTAGGACCACATTCATAGAAAATATGATCTGATGTTGATTAGCTTTCCCCACTAATAAGGAAAAATAACATAAAGTGGTCTTACTGTATCAATAATTAGAAGAAAACAGTCTTTATGTGGAGCAAAAGTTGCATTTTCGATCCAAATCTTCTTCAGCTCGACCAGGACTTTCGAGCGTGGTGCCGGGCTGCTAGCCTAGCCGCGTCACAACAGGGGAGACCCCAGATGAAGCGCAGAGAGTTCATTGGCGGAGCTGCCGCGGCCAGCGTCGCCGCATGTAGCCGCCCTCAGGAAGCCAGGGCACCAGTGGCCGCGGGCGGCGAGCCGATCGAGTGGAAGATGGTGACGACCTGGCCGAAGAACTTCCCCGGACTGGGGACCAGCGCTGCCAATCTTGCCAGGATGATCGGAGAGGCGTCAGGAGGCCGCCTGACCGTTCGAGTCTATGGAGCTGGCGAGCTTGTGCCGGCGTTCGAAGTGTTCGACGCGGTTTCCCGGGGCAGCGCCGACATGGGGCACGGCGCGCCTTACTACTGGAAGGGCAAGTCGGAAGCGGCCCAGCTGTTTGCGGCGACGCCTTTCGGAATGAATGCCCAGGAGCGCAACGCCTGGATGTACTACGGTGGTGGCAACGAGTTGTGGCAGGAGGTCTACGAGCCATTCGGCATGATCGCCGTGGCGGCCGGCAACTCGGGCATCCAGATGGGTGGCTGGTTCAACAAGGAGATCAATGGGGTGAAGGACCTCGAGGGGCTGAAGATGCGCATCCCGGGTCTCGGCGGGGAAGTCCTCAGGCGGGCGGGTGGAACGCCGGTCAATCTGCCCGGGCCGGAGATCTTCACTGCACTGCAGACAGGGGCCATCGACGCCACCGAGTGGGTCGGTCCGTACAACGACCTCGCCTTCGGCCTTTACCAGGCGGCGGAGTACTACTACTACCCGGGTTGGCACGAGCCCGGCTCCACCCTGGAGGCCCTCATCAACAAGGCGTCATTCGATGCGCTGTCCGCTGACCTTCAGTCGATCGTGATGATGGCATGCCAGGCCGTGAACACGGACGGGCTGGCAGAGTTCACCGCCCGAAACCAGGAGGCTCTGGACCAGCTGGTGAACGAACACGGAGTCGACTTGCGGCCGTTCCCCGACGAAGTACTGATACGAATGAAAGAACTATCCGCAGAGGTGCTTGAGGAGCTGGCAGACAACGATCCGCTTTTCCGCCGGGTGTTCGATTCCCAGGAAGCCTTCCTGTCGACCGTGTCGAGATGGCACGACATTTCAGAGGCCGCCTATTACCGTGCGCGCCACCTGGGCTGACGGATGTCGGCGCCGCTGGCTAGTACACGACCTCCGGCAGCCAGGTTGCCAGCGCGGGCCAGAATGCGAGCAGGATCAGCGTGACGAGCTGGATGGCAACGAAGGGCATGACGCCGCGGTAGATATCGGACGTCGCTACCGACGCTGGCGCGACACCGCGCAGGTAGAACAGGGCGAATCCGAATGGCGGTGTCAGGAACGATGTCTGCAGGTTGATCGCGATCATCACGCCGAGCCAGACGGGGTCCAGCCCCATGGCCAGCAGGATCGGGCCCACGATCGGCACGACCACGAAGGTGATTTCGATGAAATCCAGGACGAACCCCAGCAGGAACATGGCGAGCATGACTGCCAGCATGGCGCCGAGCACACCGCCGGGCAGTCCGAGGAGCAGCTCTGCGACGAGCTCGTCGCCCCCATAACCCCGAAATACCAGCGAGAACACTGATGCTCCTACCAGTATCAGGAACACCATGCTGCTGACCCGGGCGGTTCTGCGGACAACGTCAGTCATGCATTTCATGGTCAGTCGCCGCCTGGCCGCAGCCAGCAACATTGCTCCCAGGGCGCCGACGCCGGCCGCCTCGGTCGGCGTCGCAATACCGCCGAGAATCGAGCCGAGAACGGCGACAATCAGGAGCAGGGGGGGCAAAAGGGCACCCAATGCACGGCCGAGCGGCACGGGTGGCTCGTCGTCCGGCCGCTCGTGGGTGGGCATGGAGGCCGGCTTCAGGTTGGCAACGACAAGCAGCCAGCCGATATAGAAGGCAACGAGGAGCAGCCCGGGGAGGAGGGCGCCCGCGAACAACTCCCCGACGCTGACGGTATCCGGTGAGAAGATGCCCTGGTCCAGCTGCGCTTGTTGGTAGGCTGCCGACAGCACATCACCGAGCAGAACAAGGACGATCGATGGCGGGATGATCTGGCCCAGCGTCCCGGATGCGCAAATCGTGCCCGCCGAAACGGCGGGATCGTAGCCGCGCTTGAGCATCGTCGGTAACGAGATCAACCCCATGGTCACCACGGTCGCGCCCACGATCCCGGTGCTGGCTGCAAGCAGCATTCCTACCGTGGTGACGGCGATACCGAGGCCGCCCCGGATAGCGCCGAACAATGTCGACATGGTTTCCAGCAGGCTCTCGGCCAGCTTCGAACTCTCTAGCATCACGCCCATGAACACGAACAGTGGCACGGCGACCAGCGTCTGGTTCGACATGACCCCGAAAATCCTGCTCGGTATGGCACTCAAATAGCTGGCATCGAATGCGCCCGTCAGAGTGCCCACAAATGCGAAGATCAGTGCCGTACCGGACAGGGAGAACGCGACGGGAAATCCGGCCAGGAGAACGGCGATCACGCACAGGAAGAGGAGGAGGGCGGTCCAGTCCATTGTGCAGCGTTACAACACCGGGGCGTCCGATTGCTTGCTCTTGTGTCCGAGCCTCAACCAGGCACGGGTGGCGAACGCGAGACCCTCGAGCGCCAGGAGAATCGGCGTCACAACAATCACCGTCTTGAGCAGGTACAGGCCGGGCAGTCCACCCGCCTCCGGCGACGTTTCGCGAACCGACCAGGATGTACCGACGTAGTCGAGTGCGCTGATCGCTATCCACAGGCAGGTCGGCAGCAACAGGACCACGACGCCAGCGGTATCCACTATGGCCCGTTGCCTGGGGGACAGCCGGCTATAGAAGATGTCGACACGCACGTGCTCGTCCATCGACAGGGTATAGGCGGCCGCCAGCATGAACACGAGTCCATGCATCCAGGTCACCGACTCCTGCATCCAGATCCATCCGGAGTCGAAGAAGTAACGCAGAACGACGACGATGACGGTCATTACCACCATGGCCAGACAGAGCCAGGCGACGGCCCGTCCCAGCCCACAGACAATGCGGTCGATCAGATTCGCCAGTCTCCCGGGATAGGGGACCTGGCCGGCCTGATCGTCGCTTTTTGCTTCCTGTGTCATTTTCCGTGCCGGGTCGGGCAATTCCGCGGATGGGCGACCCCTAACGCCAGAATTCCGGGGTGATGATGACAAGCAGTGTGAAGATCTCGAGACGTCCCATCACCATGGCGACGACACAGACCCACTTGGAGATATCGTTGATGCCCGCGTAGTTGTCGGCCACATCGCCCAGACCCGGGCCGAGGTTGTTGAGCGATGCCGCGACGGCCGAAAAAGCCGTGACCTGGTCCAGCCCGGTCCACATCAGGATCACCATCATTACGACGAACACGACGACATAGGCCGCGAAGAATCCCCAGACTGCATCGATGACTCGCTGGGGTACCGGCCGCGCGCCGAGCTTGACGGGAACCAGGGCGCTGGGATGCAGGAGTCGCACGAGCTCACGTCGCCCCTGCTTGTACATCAGCAACCAACGGATCACCTTCATGCCGCCGCCGGTCGATCCCGCGCAACCGCCGATGAAACTGCCGAAAATCAGCAAGATTGGCAACGCGCCGAGCCAAACTGAGAAATTGGCGGTGGAGAAACCCGTCGTGGTCCCGATCGACACTACCTGGAACAGACCGTGCCGGAAGGATTCGCTCCAGTTCGCGTATGTGCGGTCCGAATGCAGCGAGAAAATGAAGATGGTCGAGAGCGTCCCGATGACCAATAGATAAGCCTTGAACTCCGGATCCTGGAAATAGCCACGTATTGCTTCGACGGGTTGGAACCGGCGCGTGGAGCGTTGCCGGACCAGGCGCCAGTCTTCGATGGTCCAGGGTAGTTTCGGAATAAGGCGCCGCCAGGCCACGAAATGCAATGAGAAGTTGATGCCGGCAATGAGCATGAAGCAGATAGCCACCATCTCGATGCGTGGATTGTCGAAGTAGCCGATGCTCGCGTCGTGGGTCGAGAATCCGCCGATGGCAACCGTGCTGAAGCTGTGGCTGACGGCATCGAAAACGTCCATTCCGGCGACGAGGTAAGACAGGAAACAGGCCAGCGTGATTCCGGCGTAGATGAACCAGAGAGCTTTCGCCGTCTCCTTGATGCGCGGTGTGAGCTTCGTGTCCTTGACCGGCCCCGGAGTCTCGGCGCGGTACAGCTGCATCCCACCGATGCCCAGCATCGGCAGCACGGCAACGGCCAGGACGATGATGCCCATACCCCCGAGCCACTGCAGCTGCTGGCGATAAAACAGGATGGATCGCGGCAGATCTCCCAGACCGGTCAGGACTGTGGCGCCGGTGGTAGTGAGACCACTGACGCTCTCGAATATCGCATCGATCAGAGTCATCTCCGGCTGGGTGGAAATGAATAGCGGCACTGCACCTGCGATGCCGAGGCCCAGCCAGAATGCGGACACGACCAGGAACCCGTCCCTTATCTTCAGGTCACGCCCAGGTTTTCTGCCACGGGCCGGGAACCAGATGCCTATGCCGAGCACGAGAATGATTGCGAAAGACAGAATGAAAGCGAAAGCGCCGCCGTCCCCATTGAGCAATAGTGAAGTCGTCAGGCCGCCGTCGGACTGCTGATAGCCGTAGTACCAGGATACGAGTAGCGGCGGGATCATGAAGAAGCTGAATACCATCAGCAGGACACCGAGGATTCGCTTGACCGGCCGGTGTCTCATCAGATCATGGTTGGCGCAGGCTGGAAGAGTTTTTCGATCGCACGGATGTGGCCGACGTCCGTCTCAGTGAGGAACACGATGACGTGATCCTCGCTTTGGATGATCTCGTCGTGATGCGCCATCAGGACCTCGTCGCCGCGCACGAGCGCCGCAATCGTCGCGCCGGGAGGCAGCGGAATCTCCTCTATCGACCGACCGATTACGGCACTTGTTTCCGGTGTTCCGTGGGCCACCGTCTCCAGTGCTTCGGCCGCGCCTCGTCGCAGCGAGTGCACCCGGGCGACATCACCGCGCCGCACCTTGGTCAGGAGCGCGCCCAGTGTGATCTGTTGGGGAGAAACCGCTATATCGATCTTCTGGCTCTCCACAAGGTCCGCGTAGGAGGGCTTGTTGACCAGCGTGATCACCTTCTTCGCACCCATCTGTTTCGCCAGCATCGAAGACAGGATGTTCGCTTCCTCGGCGTTAGTGACGGCGCAGAATACGTCTGTCTGCTCTATGTCTTCCTCGGCAAGCACCTCTTCATTGGTCGCGTCGCGCGGCAGCACGATGGTCTTCGACAATTTGGCGGCGATGACGGCCGCCCGCTGCTTGTCCCGCTCGATCAGCTTGACGTTGTTAGTGCCCTCCAACCGTTTCGCGAGCTGATAACCGATGTTGCCGCCGCCCGCGATGATGACCTTCCGGACGGGGTGCTCCAGTTTGCGCAGTTCGCTCATCATCACACGAAGGTCCTTCCTCGCGGCGATGAAGAACACGATGTCGTGTTCGCGTATGACAGTATCGCCCTCGGGCAGGATGCTCTCCCGCGTGCCATCCGTCTTGCGCCGGTAGATCGCAGCGACGCGGGCATCGGTATGCGGGATGTGGCGCCGGAGTTGACGTAACTCCTGTCCGACGAGCAACCCGCCGCGCCTCGCGATGACACCTGCCAGGCGGATCTTGCCACCTGCGAAATTCAGAACCTGCAAAGCACCGGGGTAGTGAATGAGCTGCTCGATATACTCGGTAACGAGTTGCTCCGGGGCGATGATCTCGTCTACCGGAACGGCATCGTCAGCAAATAATTTCTCGGAAGTCGTGTACTCCAGCGCTCTGATCCGGGCGATCTTCGTCGGAGTCCGGTACAGCGTGTACGCGATCTGGCACGCGAGCATATTCGTTTCGTCGCTGTCGGTCAGCGCGATCACGATGTCGGCGTCGGCGCAGCCCGCCTGTTCGAGGACGCCGGGATACGAAGCGTGTCCATGGACGGTGCGGATATCGAGACGGTCCCTGAGTTCACGCAGCCGCTCGTCGTCGAGATCGACGACGGTGACCTCGTTCGCTCCCGACCGGGAGAGATCGTAGGCGGCTGATGAGCCGACCTGACCGGCACCAAGTATCAGGATGTTCATAGTTCTGCTTGTGCGCCCGAAACCCTGTCAGCGTTGCGGGCGCGGCCAATACTACATCAGTTCGAGCCCTGCATATGCGAGCACCAGCCACTTTGTGCCACTGGTCTCGAAATTCACCTGCACACGGGCGTGGCTACCTTGACCCTCACAGTCGAGTACGACGCCCTCGCCGAAGCGGCTATGTCGAACTCGTTGCCCGAGACGCAGCCCCGTTTCATTGCCTGGTGCGAAACGATTCGAAGTGTTGCTGACCGGCCTGCTCACCTGCACTTGTGGACGGATCTCTTCGACACAGTTCTTCGGAAACTCAGCGAGGAATCGGGACGGCAATGCGAAACTGTCCCTGCCGTGCAGCCGCCGCTGTTCGGCATATGTCAGGTAGAGGGACTGCATCGCCCGTGTTGCACCCACGTAGCACAGCCTTCGCTCCTCCTCGAGTCCGCCCAGGTCGTTGAGAGATCGCTGGTGCGGGAACAAGCCGTCTTCCATCCCGCACAGGAAGACGGCCGGAAATTCGAGGCCCTTGGCCGAATGCATGGTCATCAACTGGACGCAGTCCTGCCAGGCATCGCTTTGCGTGTCTCCCGCCTCCAGGGCAGCGTGGCTGAGGAACTCGTTCAATGGGTCGAGCTCCGAGTCGGGTTCCGGTTCGAAACCACGGGCGGCACTGACGAGTTCGCGCAGGTTTTCCACCCTCGCCTCGCCACGTTCGCCCTTTTCGCGACCATGATGTTCGATGAGGCCGCTCTCCTGCACCACCTGATCGACACGCTCGTGCAACGAGTAGCCCCTGGTATCGCGATCGAGGGACTCGATCAGGTTGATAAAACCAACCACCGCCGTCGCCGCGCGCTTGGCAAGTTCTCCGGATGCCAGCGCGCCAGCGGCTTTCCACAACGACGTAGCGTTGGCTTTTGCGTACTCCCGCATCGCATCTACCGTGCGCGCGCCGATACCACGTGTCGGCAGGTTGACCACCCTCTCAAAGGACGCGTCGTCATCGCGATTTGCCATCAGGCGGAGGTAGGCAAGCGCATCCTTGATTTCGGCGCGCTCGAAGAAACGAAGACCACCATAGACCCGGTAGGGGATCGCGGCGTTGATAAGCATCTCTTCGAAGACACGCGACTGCGCATTCGATCGGTAGAGCACCGCGATTTCGCTGCGTGCGCTGCCCTCGCGGACCAGTGACTGGATCCGCTCAATGACGAAATCTGCCTCGTCACGTTCGTTGAAGGCCGCATAGATACGGACGGGATCGCCCTCCGGTCCCTCCGTCCAGAGACGCTTGCCCATGCGCGATGCGTTGTTGGCGATCAGGGCGTTCGCTGCGTTCAGAATGTTGGCCGTGGAGCGGTAATTCTGCTCCAGGCGTACGATCCGCGTGCCCGGAAAGTCCTTGGAAAAACGTTGTATGTTTTCGATCTTGGCGCCACGCCATCCGTAGATCGACTGGTCGTCGTCACCCACGGCGAACGGCTGTCCTGTCGTACCGGCCAACACGCGTAACCAGGCGTATTGGATCGTATTCGTATCCTGGAATTCGTCGACCAGCAGATGTCCGAACCGATTGCGGTAGTGCGCCAGCAGATCGTCATTCTGCAGCCATAGCTCGTGGGCCCGAAGCAACAGCTCTGCGAAGTCGACAAGACCGGATCGTTCGCAGGCTTCTTCATAGGCTTCGTAGATCTTGCACAGCTGGACAGTCTGGAAATCATCGTGCGGATCGATATGAGCCGGACGCAGTCCCTCGTCTTTTCGGGCATTGATATACCACTGCACTTCACGGGGCACCCAGCGTGTTTCATCGAGCTCCATGTTGCGGATCACCCGCCGCACTACGCGACGCTGGTCTTCGGAGTCGAGGATGCTGAAAGACTGGGACAGCCCCGCTTCACGCCAGTGTATGCGCAGGAGGCGATGGGCAAGCCCATGAAAGGTACCTATCCACAGGTGATCGACCGGCCCGTCAAGCAGGTTCGCAATGCGTGCACGCATCTCCGCTGCTGCCTTGTTGGTAAACGTGACCGCGAGGATGCTACGCGGCGAAACACCCTGCACCCTGGCTAGCCAGGCGACCCGGTGTGCCAATACGCGGGTCTTGCCGCTACCGGCCCCCGCCAGCACCAGCACAGGTCCCGGCTCGGCCGATACGGCTTCGCGCTGGGGTTCGTTGAGGGGATCGAGAATGGCGGTGACGTCCACCGGCGGCATTCTACCAGCGGCTACGGTGGATGAGGCGGTCATCTGGACGCCTGTGGATACTTCTTTCAGCGGATCCGTTCAGACAGCGCGCAGGTACCACTCGAAGTCACGATTCGACACCTCGGAGTGGAACTGATCGCACTCCTCACGGCGACAGGTGCCGAAGACCCCGTGATACTCGCCCAGGTAATCCGGCAGCACCTTGCCGGCGTCGAAGGCGTCCAGTGCGGCCTCCCAACGGCAGGGCAGGGTGACGGTGTCGTCCACCTCCTCGCCGGCCTGGATCATCACACCGGGATCGCACTGGTTCGCGATCCCGTGATGGATCCCCGCCAGCACGGCGGCGACGACCAGGTACGGATTGGCGTCTGCGCCGGCCACGCGGTGTTCGACCCGGGTGTTGGAAGCCGAGGACAGCGGGATACGCAGTGCCAGGTCACGGTGATTCGGGCCCCAGTTCGGGGTGCTGGGCACGTATGAGTTGCGACCGTAGCGGCGATAGGAGTTCGCGTTGTGCGCGAAGATGGCCATGCTCTCGTCCATCATGGCCGCCATGCCGCCGATCGCGTGCCTCAGTGTGTCCGAGAAATCGCCGTCCTTGCTCTTGCCCGCGAATACATTGTTGCCGTCATCGTCCAGCACGCTCACATGGATGTGCATGCCCGAGCCGGCGATATCGACGAAGGGTTTGGCCATGAAGGTGGCAGCCAGCCCGTTTTTGCGCGCGATCGCCTTCACCGCCCGCTTCAGGAGCACGGCGTGATCGCAGGCGAGGGCCGGGTCGTTCACGTGCTGCAGGTTGACCTCGAACTGGCCGGGCGAGTATTCGGACAACGCCGCGCCGGCCGGGATGTTCTGGAGCCGGCAGCACTCCGCCAGATCGACCAGAAAGGGATCAACCTCCACCAGGTCGTCGATCGTGGCGAACTGCAGTCCGTCCTGGGGCAGATCAGACCCCGGTATGCGGGACATGCGGGGCCGGAATTCGGCGCCGTCGTGTTCGATGAGATAGAACTCCAGCTCTGTCGCGATGACCGGGTGCAAGCCCATGTCATTCAGGGGCTTGAGGGCATGACGAAGCACGTTCCGCGGATCGAGGAAGTAGGGTGCGCCGTCGAGGGACGCCAGTTCCAGCAGCACCTGCGCTGTAGGCACCGGGGCCCATGGCACTGCGGACAGGGATCCGGGCACCGCGTGCGCGATGACGTCGGGGTCACCGTCGGTATTGCCATAGGGAACGCTTTCAAACGCCTCCCCCTTGGTGTCCATCACGACGGAGCTGGCACAGTAATTGATGCCGGACTCGAACGCCTTGCCGAAGTCCTCGGTGCCGATGCGCTTGCCCCGCAGGATGCCGTTCATGTCGGGCCCAAGGATTTCCATCAATTGCGTATCCGGGTGCGCCTCAAGGAACTGCTTCAGCTCCGCGTTTTCTGTCTTGCCTGCCATTCTGTTCGCCTATTGCTTGTGATTCGGTTGTTGTCCGACGTGCCGGGCTTCCCGCCATTCGATTGCGGCCTTGGCTCCGTGCTCGCGAAGAATCTGGTTGAATTGTTTCGACTCCTCGGTCTCGGTGCCTTCGACCATGATGTCGACTTCCAGCGCCTGGGTAAGCGCCTCGGTCATTCCGGCGGTTTCGTAGCCGCGGTTGATCGCCTTCTTGGTCATGCTGACGGCGAGCGGATCGTTGGACGCGATGCGTCGCGCCAGCGTCATGGCCTCATCCATCAACGCATCGCCGGCGACGACCCGGTTGACCAGGCCGTAGGATTCGGCCTGTTGCGATGAGACCTCGTCGTCGCCTGTGAGTAACAGTTCCTTGGCCCGCTTGGGCCCGCTGAACCAGGGCAGCAGGAGCGCCACGATGCCGCTGCCGAATCGTACTTCGGGTGCGCCGAATCGGCAGCCGTCAGCTGCGATCGTGATGTCGCAGGCCACTGCCATTTCCATGGCGCTGCCGAGGCAGTATTTGTGCACGGCGGCAATCGTCACCTTGGGCGAGTGCCAGAATCGCATGATGATGTTGAAGTCGTCGGTCAGTTCCTTCCTGAGCGCATCCGGTCCCTCGCCCACGCTGTCATCATCGAGATCGAAACCGGCTGAAAAGGCCTTTCCCTCGCCATTGAGCAGAATGACCCGGATCGCGTTATCCGCTTCGGCCCGGTCCAGCGCTTCATTGAGTTCCCTCACCATGTGCGCATTGATCGCGTTGAGCTTGTCGGGACGATGCAGGGACAGGACCGCGACGGGACCGTCCGTTGCATAGCGGATCAATTCATATGACATAGCACTCGCCTCTCAGCCATTTCCCAGGTTGATCCACGCCGACTTGGTCTGCGTGTAACTGCGCAGACTCTCCATGCACTTGTCGCGTGCATGCCCTGACTGCTTGTAGCCGCCGAAGGGCTGGGTCATGTCCCCTCCCTCATAGGTATTCACCCAGATCACGCCGGCCTCGATCTCGCGCACGAGGCGCAGGCCGCGGTCGATGTCGCGAGTCCAGATGCCTGCCGCCAGTCCGTAAATGGTGTCGTTCGCGATAGCAACGGCTTCCTCGGGACCGTCGAACGGGATGACGCTGGCAACCGGGCCGAAAATTTCCTGTCTCGCGATCGTCATTGAGTTATCAACGTCGCTGAACAGGGTCGGATTTACATAGGCCCCGGACGACAGTTCTTCGGGAGCGCCGCCGCCGAAGTGCATCGTCGCGCCCTCTGTCTTGCCGGCCTCGATCATCTCCAGTACACGCGCCTGCGCCTCCCGCGTCACCAGGGGCCCCATGTTGGTTGCCGGATCCAATGGCTCTCCCGGCACGTACGCATCGCGGCCTGCTTCGACGAAGCGCCCAACGAAATCGTCGTAGATACTGCGTTCGACGAGCAGCCGCGAGCCGGCGCTGCAGACCTCGCCCATGTTGGCGAACACACCGTCGTAGGCAGCCTGCACCGCGCGGTCCAGGTCGGGGAGGTCGGCCATGAATACCTGCGGCGACTTGCCGCCGCATTCCAGCCCGACGCGCTTCATATTCGACTGGCCGGCATATTGCAGGATCAGCTTGCCCACTTCCGTCGATCCGGTGAAGCTGATCTTCGCGACGTCTTCATGCAGCGCCAGCGCACGACCCGCTGTCTCGCCCATGCCATTGACGACATTGAGCACACCGTCAGGCCCGCCGGCCCGGGAAAACAGTTCCGCCAGCCTGAGGCAGCTCATCGGCGACTGCTCGGCCGGCTTGAGCACGACCGTATTGCCTGCGGCCAGCGCGGGCGCGATCTTCCAGGTCGCCATCAGCAGGGGGTAATTCCAGGGCGAGATGCAACCGACGACGCCCAGGGGTTCGCGCAGGACGAAGTGCATCGCATCGCTGGCCGTGTTGGTGACCGAACCCTCGATCTTATCGATGCCCTCCGCCATGAATCGGATGGTTTCGATGACCGCCGGGACATCCTCGCCGACCACATCGCCGATGGGTTTTCCCATGTCCAGGGTTTCGAGCACCGACAACTCCTCCGCGTGCTCATCGATAAGATCAGCGAAGCGGTAGAGAATCTCCATCCGGTCGCGAGGGGCCATACGGGACCAGACACCCGATCGGAACGCTCTCCTGGCGGCGGCCACCGCAGCGTCTACATCCTTCTCGTTCCCTTCCACCATCTCGGCGACGTCCTCGCCGTTCGCCGGATTGGTGGTCAGGAAACGACCACCGTCGATCGCATCCACGTAGTCGCCGTTAATGAACAGCCGGGTCTCGACACGCGTCTTCTTGTCTTCAGCAACCGCGCGCCATTTGTCGAGGTCGTAGTTTTCCAGATTCGCCAGACTCATCCTGCTTGCCTCTCTTCGATCTCTTTCTCTTGTCGTGCGTGCCCCACCACCAACGCGTCAACGGCGACACAACGCTCGCTGCCGACGATCATGGGATTCACATCGATCTCCTCCAGTACATCGCCAAGGCTTGCAGCCATGACGGAAAATCTTGCTGCTGCTTCGCAGAATGCGTCGACCGCCGCCGGTGTTCCGCCCCTCGTGCCATGCAACAGCGGCCAGAGCTTCAACGCCCTGAGCCGCTCTTTGGCGCGGCGCGCGTCGAACGGCGGCAGTACATGGACCACGTCGCGGATCGTCTCTACGTGAATGCCGCCGAATCCCATCACGACCAGCGGTCCGAATTGTTCGTCCCTCACCATGCCCAGCATCATCTCCACACCGGACATCGTGACCATCGGGGACGCCTGCACGTCCGGACCAAGCCTGGCCGCCAGATCTTCGTAGGCCGACGAGACCTCGGCATCGGTCGCCAGGTCCAGGCAGATACCATCGACATCGGTTCTGTGGTGGACGCCTTCCGCTGCGGTCTTGAGTACCACCGGGTAACCGAGCTGCGTCGCCGCTGCCAGTACATCCCCGGCGCTGCCGGCGACGATGCTCTCGTTCACCGGGACGCCGAATTCCGCGAGCAAGCGACCAGCCTCGGCCTCGCCAAGGACTGTGCCGGCGGCCAGCTGCGACCGCCAGGATTCGATATCAGCGTCGCACTGCGGAGCCTCGCCTGCAGGGCGCGCCTTGAAGTCCCGGTAACCGAACAAGCAACGGACACCGGCCAGGAACGAGCGGAGCCCGTCGAGTACCGGAAAACCCTCGCGCGTGGCACGGGCGACCAGGGGGTCTGCACCGGTTCCCTGTCGGTTCGCGACCAGGAAAGCCGGTTTGCCCGAGGCGTCGTGCCCGCAACGGAGATAGTCGAGATATTCCTCGTAGATCTCGCCGCCGGGAGCGCGATCATGGATAACCGCACCGATCGCCGCATTCTCGTCACGCATCAACGCGCTCAGGCACTTCGCCATGGTCTCATCGGCGTTCTCGCCGCCGACGCTCCATGCGTCGAGAGGGTTCACGGCGACCAGCCCGGGGTCGAGCAGCGTGTCCAGCTCGGCGGTAGTTGCCGCTGACACTTCTGTCAGCGACACGTTCATGGTCTCGGCGAGATCGATCATCAATTGCCGCTCGCCACCGGAATCGTGGATGGCGACCAGGCCACCACTCCCCACCGGGTGCGGCTGGTCGAACAGGATCAGAGCCGTCGCCAGCTCGTCCATGTCATCGACACGTTGCACGCCGTAATGGTCGAACAGCGCGTCGTAGGCGGCATCCTGGCCCGCGATAGCGCCGGAGTGCGACACCGTCAATCTTGCCGCCAGCTCGGTCCTGCCCACCTTGAGTGCTACCACCGGCACATCACGGTCGTTCGCTTTCTGCAGGACGCGACGCATGCGCTCCGGATGGCGAACCGTTTCCATGAACAAGCCGATCACGCTGGCGCCGCCCTGCTCCAGCGCGAAATCCATGTACTCGTCCATGGACACGCACAACTCCTGGCCCGTCGACACGACGAGTCCGAAGTCGATCCGCTCGTCGACGTCGACGATACCCGCCATGCCGGATCCGGAGTGGCTGATCAGCACCACGTTGCCGTCGCTGCGATGTGTCCGGGTGTCGAAGCCGCAGGCCCAGACGCCGTCATGGAAGTTGTAGAAACCCATACCATTGGCGCCGCAGACGAGAATGCCGCTGTCGGCGATCATCTTCTCGATCCGCTTCTTCAGCGGCGGCTCCCTGTCATCTTCGAGAACCAGACTGGACATGATGGTCGCTGCTGCCGCACCGTGATCAATCGCGTTTTGCAGGGCCGCCTCGATACGCTGATCGGATACGGCGAATATCACGTGATCCACCTTGCGCGGCAGGTCGCTCAGGGTGGGATAGCAGGGCACGCCGCACACCGACTCGCGGCCGGGGTTGATCGCAAAGAGTTCGCCTTCGTAGCGGCCCTCCAGCAGATTCTCGATGGTCCGACGCCCGACGGTGTGCGGCCGTTCGGTGGCTCCCAGCACGGCGATGGAACCGGGTCGCAGCAGAGGATCCAGGCGGTGAGACATGATGCGGTCCGGGCTGCTGGTGCCGCTCAGAAGTCGGGCGCCGGCGTCATGCGCCGCCTGGCCGGTGCGAAGAAAACGTCGTCCACCACGCGGCAGGGCGCCATGACCCTGCTCCATTTGAGTTCGCGCTGGTAATAGATCTCGGCCAGGAATTCCTCGCCCGGTTGTCCGTGCGGTGCCTCGAGCGAAGCCAGCGCGATGTTGGCTTTCGCCGATGGCGACCACACTGCCGAAGTCACGGTGCCCGCAAACTTCTCGTTCTTGGTGTAAATGAAGGACTGGTTGGCCGGCTTGTTGCCGTCGATATCGAGCTTCACGAGGTTGTAGCGCGACCCTCTGGCCTTTTCCTCGATCAGGGCGCGCCGCCCGGTGAAATTGGTCTTTTTCAGGTCGACCAGCCAGCCGAGCCCGAGTTCGAATGGCGAACGGGTGCGATCCTGGCGCACGGCCTCGTGGGCCGGCAGGAAGTCCTCACCGGCCAGGATGAATCCGGCTTCGATACGGACCATCTCCAGCGCGTCGCCACCCATCGGCGAGATGTTATGGAGCTGGCCTGCCTCGAACAGGCGATCCCAGAGAACTTCGGCATGGGAAGGGTCGATCCACAACTCGTAGCCCAGGTCGCCGGTATAGCCTGTGCGGGAGACCATCAACTCGGCGCCTTCGAAGCTGAAGTAGGACAAGCCAAAGGGCTTGAGCAGTTCGATGCCTGCCAGGCCCATCTTCTTCAGCACCGCACAGCTTGTCGGTCCCTGCACCGCGAGGGCCGCGACCTCGTGCGTGTCTTCATGGATGTGCACGTCGAACCCTAGCGCCGAGGTCATCAGCCAGTCGATCTGCGGCTCCTGCGAGCACAGGCGGTATACACCTTCGCGCAGGTGGAAGATGGTGCCGTCGTCGATCACCTGGCCGTCGTCATCGCACCAGACGCTGTAACCGACACGGCCGGCCTTGAGCTTGTTGACGTCTCGCGTCACCAGTCGATCGAGAAACGGCAGCGCATCGGGGCCCGTGATCAGGTGCTTCGTCATCGGCGTCAGGTCGAACACCGCGCAGGAGTTGCGGCAACAGAAGTACTCCAGCGCCGTGTCGTAGTACGAACCTGCCGACAGGTAGTCCTTCCAGCGATGCCATTCGTTGTGCCGGTTCAGCGCGCTGGTGCGTGAATGGAACGGGGTCGGCAAGACGTGATTATGGAAATGTTCTTTGGGATACATGTCATTGCCCCCTGTTGGCGACAACAGTGGCCGCGTTTCGCCCGGCTATACCCATCACGCCACCGCCGGGATGGCAGCCCGCGCCGCAGAGATAGAGCCCCGGTATCGGTGTCGTGTGCTGCGCCGCGCCCGGGACGGGCCGCATCATCAGCGCCTGATCAAGCGCGAGTTCGCCGTGATGCCAGTGGCCACCGATCATGCCGAACTCACGCTCCATATCAGCGGGGGTCGACAGCTCTGTTGCGATGATCCGGTCGCGGATGCCCGGTGCATATCGATCGAGGGTGCCGAGCACGATGTCCTGGAATGCTTCGCGGCCCGAATCAGCCGCCGCGCCCATCGTATGGGGAACGTACTGCACGATCGCCGACAGGACATGCTTGCCCTCAGGCGCCAGGGTGTCGTCGTGCACGCTCGGAATCGTGATCTCCATGATCGGTTGCGCCGAATATTCGCCGTACTTGACGTGATCGAAGGCACGTTCGACATAGGGCATATTCGGCGCGATGACCAGCCTCTCTCCCATCAATTTCTCGTCGACGCCCTTGAAGGCCGGCAGGCCGTTCAGGGCAAGATGCAGCTTGGCCGCGTGGCCGCGCATGCGGATGTGCTGGATCTTGCGGACGAAGCCAGCTTCAAGGTGACGTGCGCCGAGCAGATTGAAGAGTGTCGTCCGTGGATCCGCATTCGAGATCACGGTTCCGGCAGCGATCTCCTCGCCACCCTCCAGGGCCACGCCCCGGATGGTCCCTTCTTCGATCAGTATCCGTTCGACCTTCGATGACGTGCGTATGGTCGCGCCCGCCTTGCTCGCTGCTTCCGCGATCGCTGCGGTGACCGATCCCATGCCGCCGGCCGGCAGCGCCAGCGTGCCGCGTTTGCCGCCGACTGCTCCGCTCAATCGGTGCAAGGCCATGAAGACGCTGTTATTGGATCGCGGGCCCAGGTGACCGCCCAGGACGCCATCCAGGCTCAGCGCGCCCTTCAGCAACTCGTTTTCAAACTTCTCCTCGAGCACGTCGTAGATATTGATTGCGGCAATACGCAGGAATTCGCGCATGTCGGTCTTGCCCATCATCCTGACTTCCAGCGCCAGCCGGGCCAGGGCGATGTTGTCGTCCCGCTCGCCGCTGGCCAGGCGCGGCGCCGGCCTGGTGTTGATCTTGGCCAGCAGACCAGCGAAGCGGCCCATGGTCCGGCGGTAGGCCTTCAGGGCCTTGCGATCGGCATCGCCGATACCGCTGCCTTCTACTTTGCTGCCCGAGATCGTCAAGGGCTCGCCGTCCTCGGACAAGGCAACCGTCTTGAGTCCGGTTTGCGAAAACCGCAATCCGTTGGCTTTCAGCTCGAGATCCTTGGTGACGCCCGGATCCAGTTGGTAGAGAACATGTGCGCCGGCCGATACTTTGAAGCCGGGCGAAAACTCCCGGGTGATCGCCGCGCCACCTACCTGGTCGGCTGCTTCGAGCACGACGACATCACGGCCTGCCTTCGCGAGGTACGCTGCGCAGACCAGGCCATTGTGGCCGCCGCCGATGATGACGGTCTTGTTCATATCAGTCATCGAGCCAGGCCTCCGGTACGGTGTTGGGTTTGCGCAGATCCATCAGGATCTCGCGTGCTGCGTTCGCGCCTGGAGCAGCCATGACGCCACCGCCCGGATGGGTCGCCGAGCCGCACATGTACAAGCCTTTGACCGGACCTCGATACTGGGCGTAGCCGGGGAACGGACGGTTCATGAAGAGCTGATCCATGGTCAGCTCGCCCTGGAAGATGTTGCCCTCGGTGAGTCCTACTTCGTTCTCGATCTCCCTCGGTGTGCGCACCTCTGCGTGGACGATCAGATCCTTGAAGTTGGGGCTGTAATTGGCGATCTGGTCTATGACTGTCTGGCCGAACGCGTCGCGATCCTCGTCGGTCCAGTCACGTCCGTTGACCTTCGGTGGAACGTATTGCACGAACACCGACATGTAGTGCTTGCCGGGTGGCGCCATCGTCGGGTCGGTCAGTGTCGGGATCAGCATGTCCACGTAGGGATCCTTCGACCAGGTGCCGTTCTTCCAGTCGTCGTAGGCCCTTTCCAGCCTCTCGATCGAATCCATGAAATGCATGTCGCCGCGGATCAGGGGATTGCCCTTGCCGAGTTGCGGGAAGTCAGGGAGCCCGTCCAGGGCGATATTGAGTTTCCCCGACGAACCACGGATCTTGAAATTTCGCGCCTTCTCGACGAATGAAGGATCGAGATCCTTTTCGTCCATCATCTTGAGGAAGGTTCGCTTGGGATCGACATTGGACACGACCAGGTCCGCGTATCGCTCGTCGCCATTTTCCAGCGCGACGCCGGTCACCTTCCCATTCTTTACGATGATCTGGTCGACACCAGCGTCTACTTCGATCTCGCCACCGAACTCCTGGAACGCGCCCGCCATCGCGTCGGCGACCGCGCCCATGCCACCCCGCGCGAATCCCCAGGCACCGATACTGCCGTCAACCTCACCCATTGCATGGTGCAGCAAAACGTAAGCTGTACCCGGTGACATGACGCCGAGGGCGGTACCGATGATCCCCGGTCCCGCGTAGTGCGCCTTGACGAGCTCGGACTCGAAGTATTCGTCGAGGTATTCGGCGATGCTCATCGTGTAGAAGCGGATCGTGTCGTAGAGCACGTCTTCGCCGAGCTTGTAGAACTCCTTCCCCAGGTAGAGCAGCTCCTTCAGGTCGCGGGGCCTGAACGATGTCGGGTCCGGCGGCGTGCGCATCAGGAACGGTCGGATGATCCGGCATTGCCGCATGATGTCGGTGTTGAAGCGGAGGTCTGCGTCCGCGTCCCTCAGGCTGTGTCGCTGCAGCTCCCGGCGCGACACGTCGTGGTCTTCGTAGTGGCCGATGAAGTCCCCGTTCTCCGCCATGGTGCAGCTGCCGCCGTACGGGATGACCTGCAGTCCGTGTTTCGCAAGATTGAGCTCCCGGTAGATCTCCGGGCGTAGCAGGCTGCACACATAGGAGCAGTTCGAGTAGAGCCAGTCGCCATGAAGATTACGGCTGACCGACGCACCCCCGATATAGGGGTTTCGCTCCACCACCAGCACCTTGAGGCCGGCCTTCGCCAGGAAGGCAGCGTTCGTCAGGCCGTTGTGACCCGCACCGATCACGATGGCGTCGTACTTCGTCACGATATCCTTCCCCTGTCCAGTTACACGCGGCCTCAGGCCGACTTTTTCTTTAGTTCTGCGATCGTGGTGTCCACAGCTTTTTCGAAGCCCGTCAGTGTCTGTTCGAGACAGGCGTCGTCGTGCGCTTCACAGATGAACCATGGCTCACGCGAATCCGGTTCGCACAGGACGCCCTGGTCATGCAAGTGAGGCGCCATGGAATCATAGAAGGTGTAATCGGTTTGTGCCCAGTCGCGGTAGCTGACCGGCGGTGTGTCACTGAAAAACAGGCCGCCCATGGAGGGGTGGCCCACGAAAGAGTAGGGGATGCTGCGGTCCGAGAGGATCTTCCCCATGCCCTCCTGCAGCTTCGTCCCGTACGCTGCAATTGTCTCCAGCGCCGGTGTCTCGTCGAGAATCTCCAGGGTCCTGTTGGCGGCGGCGAGTGAGACCGAATGGCAGGTGAAGGTGCCGCCGTGTGTCACATCGTCACCGACGCGACGCATCACGTCCTCCCGGCCGGCTACCACCGAGATCGGGTAGCCGTTGGCGATCGCCTTGGCGAAGGTGCACAGGTCTGCCTTGACACCCATGAGCTCCTGGATGCCGCCGCGGGCAACACGGAATCCTGTCTTCACCTCATCAATGATCATGAGGACATCATATTTCTCGCATAACGCCTTGGCGTCGTGAATGTACTGCGGGTCCGCGGTGATCGAACAGCAGTTACCCATCATCGGCTCGACCATGAATGCTGCAATGTTGTCACCGTGCTTGCGCAGCACGTCTTCAAGCCGATTGGCGTCGTTGAGCGGCACCATGTGCAGCATTTTCTTGAGATCGAGCGGTACTCCGGCACTCTCCGGAAAGATCTCGGGATCACCTTTGGATTCCTTCCAGTCGCGCATCGGCACGTACCACAAGGAGGCGTCAAAGATGCCGTGATAACCGCCCTCGACCATCACATATGAGTCCTTTCCTGTGTAGGCGCGGGCGATGCGCAGGGCGGCCATGACCGCTTCTGAGCCCGAATTCGAGAAGCGCACCAGTTCCGCTGCCGGCACCATCTTCGAGATGCGATCGGCGACCACGTACTCGAGCTCTGTGGAGAGGGCGAAAACGCCGCCAACACGAATACCGGCCGCGGCGGCCTCGTCGACCCGCTCGTCACCGTAGCCGAGGATGGTCGGCCCGTAGCCGAGTCGGTAGTCAATGTACTCGTTGCCGTCCAGATCCCAGAGCCGGGCGCCTTTGGCGTGTTCGACATAGATGGTCTTGTCCTCGCCCCAGTATCGAAAATTCGATGTCACACCCAGGGGCAGGCGACCAATGGCTTTCGCGAAATGTTCGTTGGACTTCTCTAGCAGGCGACCCATGAGGCCTCCATCTTCGCCAAATTCCGCATAGGGTCGCACAAGGGACCGGTCTTGTCTACGGAAAATGAATGATCGTTCATTCATTTTTAACTGTATGACCAAAGAGTTTTCATGTCGCTCCTTTGCCAGATTGGTTAGCTTAATTTATTGGTTTTACTGTTATTATTCCGTTTTTCGGATTGATGACTCACTCCGTTATCCGCCCAGCGGTGGACTCGCAGTCGCGTGTGTCTGTGCGTTCCACGTGAGCCAATTGGGCTGGTGCGCTCGCCAATCCCGATGCATGCACCGGCAACTCGTTTGCGATCCGGGTGACACTGCGGGCGACTTTGCTGGTGTGCTTACCGCGCCTACGCGATAGACTCAATGCGCTCGTTCAGCGGGCGCCCTCCCGATTCCATATGGTCGGGGCCCCTGCAGTCGGAAACCCAGTCGATCACAGTGAAGTAGCTTGCCAGCAACAACAATAAGAAAAATTGCCACCGTGCTGGCCGCCGATGTCGCCCACGGCGGGCCACTTGCAGCGGACGACCTCGAGCGAGCCGCCGAAGTGCTCGCTGCGATCCGGGAGCTGATCACCGAGCACGAAGGTCACTGCGTCAGCAGCACCGGGCATAGCGTCATCGCCGAGTTTCCCAACGCGATCAGCGCCGTGCACGGCGCAGTCGAGATTCAGCAGGCGTTACTCAAGAGAAACAAGAAGCTGTCGCCGGACAAACGTGTTCTCATCAGGATCGGACTCAATGTCGGTGATGTCACCGAAGAGGCCGGGGAACTGTTCGGTCCCGGCGTCGACGTCGCAGTCGGACTGCGGACGCAGTCCGTACCCGGGGGGATCTGTCTGGCGGGTTCTGTCTACGAACACGCGAAGCAGCGGGTAAAGGTGGGTGTGGAATTCGCAGGCCAGCGCAGGATCGCGGATGTGTCGGAACCGGTCGATGTCTACCAGGTGGTGGAAGCGGGCGTCGAGAAAGGGAGCGTACCCCTGTTGACCGAGTTGCGGCGCCGAAACGTGTTCAAGGTCGGAGTTGCCTATACGGTCGTGAGCTGGCTGCTGATCCAGGTCGGCGATGTCGTATTCCCGACTTTCGAGGCGCCGCCCTGGGTCATGCAGGGGCTGATCTCGGTTGTCCTTCTCGGGTTTCCGGTCGCCGTTGTCCTGGCCTGGGTCTATGAGCTGACACCGGTCGGAGTCAAGCGCAGTGACGACGTCCTGCGCCAGGCCAGCATCCGCTGGCTAACCGGCCGCCGGCTCAATGCGGCGATCGTCGTGTTGTTGGTGCTGGCGGTCGTCGTCCTCGTGTTCGACAACTATGTGTCACCGCGGTTGGCCGAAGTTGGGGCGCCTGAAGTGGAGTCCATTGCGGTGTTGGCCTTCGAGAGCCATAGCAAGAGTGGTGAAGATGACTATTTTGCGGACGGGCTGGCCGACGAGTTACTCGGCACACTCGGTCGCGTAAAGGAACTGAAGGTGGCATCCCGGACTTCGTCTTTCTATTACAAGGACAAGGATGTCGACATCGGGACGATCGCCGATACGCTGATGGTCGATAACATCCTTTCGGGTAGTGTCAGGCGCGAGGGCGATCGCGTTCGCGTCACCACGGTGCTCGACGACACGGAGGAGGACAACCTGCTGTGGACAGAGACCTACGACCGCG
>CAJIAD010000163.1_pt1 | contig 26245 bp, 19 predicted proteins | sample 9198981 | NCBI WGS metagenome assembly CAJIAD01 (sample SAMEA7708274, study PRJEB35096) | sediment metagenome | biome: marine neritic benthic zone biome [ENVO:01000025]; feature: sediment [ENVO:00002007]; material: shallow marine sediment [ENVO:03000034] sea grass bed [ENVO_01000059] ...
ATCGGGTTCCCCGGATCGCGTCATCGGTCGCACGCTCATCCGAATAATTACCTCAGCGGTGTCTACTATGTGCGGGCACCGGAAGGCGGTAACACCATTAATTTCTTCGACCCGCGGTCCCAGGCAGCGGTCGTGACACCGCCGTCTGACCGGATGACACCGTTGACGGCGCAGAAGATGACGATCGACGTGAAGCCCGGAACACTGATCTACTTCCCGGCCTGGCTCACGCATTCTGTCGATCCGAACTACGCCCGGGAGGAGCGGATCAGTGTCGCTTTCAACCTGATGTTCAGGGACTACGTGGGCACAATGGGAGCGCCGCTTTGGGAGGGTAATCTCAAGGTGACGCCCGACTGAGGGGACGCCCCCGGGTCAGGCTTGTTCCAGATCCCTGATTACGCCGTCGAGGCCCTTACGACGAACGTCGTTGCCGATCGCGTCGCGGTATGCCGAGACGAACGACAGGCCTTCGATAGTGACGTCAAATACCTTCCAGCCATTGTCTGTCCAGCGGGTCCGGTAGTTTACCGGGACGTCGATGCCATTCGCAGTCTTGATCTGCGTTCTGACGGTGACGAATTCCTCGTCCAGGCGTATCAGGCCGGCGTGGGGTTCCACGTAGACCGAGTCTCTTTGATATTTGAGTAGTCCGCGGGCGTAGCGCCTGACCATGGACCGATAGAGCGCTTCAGTGAACCGCTGCCGCTGCTCGGGCGTGGAGCGAGGCCAGTAGCGGCCAAGCACCAGTCTCGCCGAGTACACGACGTCGAAGTTCGGTCGCAGGACCTCATCGACGATCTGGTGCAGGCGCTGGGGGTTGGCTTCGAGTTCCGGTCGCCGGCTGTTCACGACGACGAGTAACTCGTCCGCCGTTTCCTGGACCATCTGTTGCGGGCTGGGTCCGGCAGCCAGGCTGGGCCAGGCAACGATCAGCATTAGCGCAAACAGCGACTTCAGCCAGTGTCTCAAGTATTTCTCCCGCCTGGAACGCCCGGAGCGAAGGGCGGCTAGTGTAAACCAGAATGGCAGGGTCGCGACAGCGAGCGGACGGTTTTGAACCGATCGGATTCGGCTGCCAGGCCGGTCGTCGGCGGCAGCCTCGAGTCACGACACGGATGAATTGTCCGAAATTGTGATTACGCGGGGTGGGTTTTGCTATTCTCCGCCGATGTTTTGTGGCCTGTGGACCAGGCCGCAGATTTCGTCATGGAGCCGGGGGAGAATGGACCGCATGGTCGAAGGGGAAGAAAGAAAAGATCGCGGCAATCAGGAGTGGTTCGTCCCGTTTCCGTTGACGGAGGATCGCCCCGGATTCCAACGTTCCGTGGCCAGCAAGCTGGCCTATTCGGTCGGCAAGGACCCGGACACGGCAGATCGCTATGACTGGTACACGGCTCTTTGCCTGGTACTGCGCGATCGTCTGTTCGATCGCTGGCACGACACCCAGAAAAGGATCCGCGAGAGTGGTTCCAAGAAGGTCCACTACCTGTCACTGGAATTCCTGATCGGCAGAAGCCTGACAAACGCTGCCGTCAATCTGGATCTTGACGACACGCTGCGGGAGTTGCTGATGGAAGTCGGCGCCTCCCTGGAGGACGTGGCGTCACTGGAGCGGGATGCGGGTCTCGGCAATGGCGGCCTTGGGAGATTGGCAGCATGTTACCTGGATTCCATGGCCACCCTGGACCTGGCGGGCTTCGGCTACGGCATCCGCTACGACTACGGTCTGTTTCGCCAGGAGATAGGCTCCGACGGCGAGCAGATCGAAAAGCCCAACACCTGGCTGCGGTATCGCAATGTCTGGGAGATCAAGCGCGAGCAGATTCGTTACGACGTGAAGTTCGGCGGGCATTGCGTGGCATACCTGGACGAGGATCAGCGTGTCTGCAGGAACTGGGCAAGCGCGCAGGTCGTAGAAGCGGTTGCCTACGACACACCGATACCCGGCAACAATGGCGAGACCGTTAATCACCTACGTCTCTGGGGAGCCAGGCACAAAGGGGAAATTGACCTGGGTCTGTTCAATCGCGGTGATCATCTCGGAGCCCTGCAGAAGAAGGCGGCAGCGGAGAACATCTCCAACGTGCTCTATCCGGATGATTCGACGGAAGAGGGCAAGCTGCTCCGGATCAAGCAGGAATTCTTTCTGGTGAGCGCCAGTCTGCAGGATATTGTCCACGGCCATCTGAGCGCCGGTTTTGCGTTGGAGGAGTTGCCCGGCAAGGCGACCATTCAACTCAACGACACGCATCCCGCACTCGCCATCCCTGAACTCATGCGCCTGCTTTGTGACGAGCATGGACTGAACTGGGACGTTGCATGGGATATCACACGGCGGACCTTCAACTACACGAATCACACGCTGCTTCCGGAAGCACTGGAAAGCTGGCCCGTATCGATGCTCGAGGCGGTCGTACCGCGCCACCTCGAAATCATCTACCAGATCAATCGTGAGTTCCTTGACGAGGTGGAGGACCGGTTTCCGGGAGACTTTGAGCGTCGACGGCGAATGTCGATCATTGACGACGCAGACCATGGGGTTCGAAGCGCGCGAATGGGCTGGCTGGCGACGATCGGTAGCCAAAAGGTCAACGGTGTTGCAGAGCTTCATAGCCGACTGGTGAAGGAGACGATCTTCCGCGATTTCGACGAGTTCTATCCGGGCAAGTTCGTCAACGTCACCAATGGCGTCACGCCGAGACGCTGGATCAAGGGTGCGAATCCGAATCTCGCCAAACTGATCACTGACCGGATCGGACGGTCCTGGGAGAACGATCTCGGCCGCCTGCAAGAGCTGGCGGGCCTGGCCGACGATGAGATATTTCGCAGCGAGTTTGCGGCGGTCAAGCAAGCCAACAAGGACCGGCTGGCCGAGGTCATCCACGCGACCACCGGCATCAATGTCGACCCCGGCGCGATGTTCGATGTGCAGATCAAGCGCATACACGAATACAAACGCCAGTTGCTAAACGTATTGCATGTGCTGACCCTCTACCATCGGATAAGAGCGAATCCCGACGCGGAATGGCTTCCCAGGGTGGTGATCTTCGCAGGCAAGGCTGCGGCGGCCTACACGGTCGCGAAGTGGGTGATCCAGCTCATCAACAATGTGGCGGATGTGGTCAACAAGGACCCTCTTGTGGAGGGTAAGCTGAAAGTAGTCTTCATGCCCGACTACAGCGTCTCACTCGCCGAGGTGCTGATACCGGCATCGGACCTGTCCGAACAGATCTCGACTGCAGGGATGGAGGCTTCGGGGACCGGCAACATGAAATTCGCCATGAATGGGGCCGTCACCATCGGTACCCTGGACGGCGCCAACGTGGAGATACTCGAAGAAGTCGGAGAGGAGAATATCTTCATCTTCGGTCTGTCCGCAGAAGAGGTCTCCCGGACACGGGCGCATGGCTATCGCCCTCTATCCATTGCAAGAAATAACAATGAACTAGGACATATACTTCATCAAATATCAGATGGTTTCTTCAACCCTGGGGATCTGCACCGATTCAAGCCGTTGGTCGACAGGTTGCTCGATGAAGGCGAATATTTCCTGGTGCTGGCTGACTACGAGTCCTACCTCGAGGCCCAGAGCAGGGTCGAGACTGCTTACAGGGATCGCGAAGGGTGGATCAGGAAAGCGATCCTTAACACGGCACACATGGGCAAGTTCTCGAGCGACCGCGCCGTACAGAACTACGCGGACCGCATCTGGAATTTGTCCCCGATCGGCTAGTTCCCGGATCGCCGGGCGGGAGTCATGGCAAGCGCTAACGAGACAGTGATCGCTAGAGAACTGGAGGACGCCGGCTCGGCGGTGCCGTTCGCCTGTCTTGGTCTGCATGAGAGCGAGACCGGAAAAGGCCTGGTTCTCAGAACCTGGCAACCCGGCGCCGACCAGGTCGAAGTCACCGATGCCTCGAGGCAGCGCTCACTTGGCGCTATGACAAAGGTCGGATCCTCCGGCCTGTTTCTGCTGGAACTCCCGCGTCGCAAGCGCTTGTTCAGATACTGGCTGGACGTTCGTTGCCATGGTCAGACTACGCGGATCAGCGATCCATACCAGTTCCGGGCTGCCTTGTCGGGTGAGCAGGATATCGACAGATCGCGGCTCTACCGTGATCTCGGCGCCCACCTGTGTCGCGCAAAGCGGGACAGCACCGGCAGCGAGGAGGGTGTTCTTTTCGCCGTCTTTGCACCTTCCGCCCGCGCGGTCAGTATCGTCGGGAACTTCAATCAGTGGGATCCGCTCTGCCACCCGATGCAGGGAAGCGGGCAGGGAGTCTGGCGACTCTTCGTACCCGGGATCAGGGCGGGGGAGCTGTACAAGTTCGCCATCAAGGGGCCGCGGGGGAAGCCGCTGCCAACGAAGACAGATCCCTTCGGCATCTTCACCGAACAACCACCGGGTCACGCATCCATCGTCTACGATCGTCGTGCCTATCGCTGGCAGGACGAGCGCTGGTGCCGGCGCCGGGACGAAGCCGGTTACAGGGACGATAGCGCGGTCTCGATCTACGAGGTTCACCTGGCTTCGTGGCAGCGGCACGACGATGGTCGCCATCTCAGTTACCGTGAACTGGCAGACGAGCTGATCCCCTATGTAAAAGACCTGGGATTCACCCACATCGAGCTGTTGCCGATCATGGAGCATCCCTTCCTGGGTTCCTGGGGCTACCAGACGACCGGCATGTTCGCGCCTACGAGTCGCTTTGGTTCGCCGGACGATTTCAAGGAATTCGTCGACCGCTGTCACGAGGCCGAACTCGGAGTGATACTCGACTGGGTGCCTGCACACTTCCCCCGGGACGAACATGCGCTCGCTCGATTCGATGGCACAGCGCTGTTCGAACACAGTGATCCGCGCAAAGGCTGGCACCCGGACTGGGATACCTTTATCTACGACTACGGCAAGCCGTTCGTCCGGGATTTCCTGGTCAGCAGCAGCCTGTTCTGGCTGGAAGAATTCCATGTTGACGGTATCCGCGTCGATGCGGTGGCGTCGATGTTGTATCTGGACTACTCGAGGGACGAGGGCCAGTGGATACCGAATGTCCATGGTGGTAACGAGAACCTGGACGCCATCCAGTTTCTGCGGGAGATGAATGAGGTGCTGCACCGGGAGCATCCCGGTGTTCTGACCATGGCGGAGGAGTCGACCTCATGGCCCAAGGTATCCCGTCCGACCTATGAAGGCGGGCTGGGATTCGGCTTCAAATGGAACATGGGGTGGATGCATGACACGCTCAGTTACATGGGCAGAGATCCCATCCATCGCCGCTTCCACCACGGTGAGCTCACATTCGGCATGCTGTACGCATACAGCGAGCATTTCGTGTTGCCGCTGTCGCATGACGAGGTTGTGCATGGCAAGGGATCCTTGCTGGGCAAGATGCCCGGCGATACCTGGCAGAAGCACGCCAATCTCCGACTGTACCTGGCCTTCATGTTTGCCTATCCGGGTAAGAAACTCCTGTTCATGGGCGGTGAGTTCGGGCAGCTTCGCGAGTGGGATCACGACGGGCAACTGGACTGGCAGCTGTTACTTGATCCAAGACACCGCGGTATGCATCGCCTGGTGAAGGACCTGAACGGGCTCTACACATCCTGGCCGGCGCTTCACGAGAATGACTGCCACAGTGACGGCTTTCGGTGGATCGACCACGCCAACGCGAAGATGAGTGTGATCTCATTCCTGCGTTCGGCGAGTGGGTCGTCGCAGCCCGTGATCGTCGTATCCAATATGACACCAGCGGTGCATCGTGATTTTACGATCGGCGCGCCGTCGGGCGGTGAGTACATCGAATTACTCAACACGGACTCGGAAAGCTATGGCGGAAGTAATGTCGGCAACGCCGGCGCCGTCCGGTCGATCGATGTGCCGGCCGACGGCATGCCGTATTCCCTCAAATTGACCATACCGCCACTGGCGACGATTTACCTGGCACCGAAAGAACAGGGGCATCGTCGGTGAGGCGGCAATTGACAGTCGGTGCGGAGAACCGTCGGCCGGTGGCCATGGCAATGATCGTCGTTTCAGGGGCGACCTCAGTCGGATGACGAAAGAGTTCCTGAAGGCGCTGTCGTTGCGGGCAGGTACGCCGGAGCCACTGGGAGCGAGTTGCACAAGCGACGGCGTCAACTTCGCCGTGATCTCTCCCCATGCGGAAGCCATTGAGCTCTGCCTGTTCGATGCCGATACGGGACAGGAGATTGCCCGGTCTTGTCTGCCGGCCAAGTCCGGCCACGTCTGGCATGGATTCTTGCCAAACGCAGGCCCCGGTCTGTACTACGGATATCGTGCGCACGGCAAATACGCACCGCGCCAGGGGCATCGATTCAACATGCACAAGCTGTTGATCGACCCGTACGCACTGGCCCTGCATGGCGACCTGGAATGGTGCGACGAAGTGTATGGGTATTGCCGTGGCGGTGAGGCGGTCTGGCGGCCGGACACGCAGGACAGCGCCCAGGCGGTGCCGAAGTCGGTCGTTGTCGATCGTCAATTCGATTGGGGCGACGACAACCATCCCTGTACGCCCTGGGATCGCACCATCATCTACGAGTTACATGTCAAAGGCTTCACAGCCTTGCACCCGCAGGTTCCCGAGGAATTGCGGGGTAAATATCTGGCGTTGTGCGAGCCGTCGGTGCTCGAGTATCTGCGTTCGTTGGGAGTCACCGCCGTGGAACTCATGCCTGTACAGGCGTTTCTGTCCGAATCGCGATTGATCGATCTCGGACTGACCAACTACTGGGGCTACAACCCGATCGCCTTCATGGCACCGCATGCGGCCTACGCCGTCAACGACCCGGTCCGTGAGTTCAAGGAGATGGTTCGCTCACTGCATGCCGCCGGTATCGAGGTGATCCTCGACGTCGTTTTTAATCACACAGCCGAGGCGGGAGAGGATGGGCCGACGCTTAGCCTGAGGGGGTTGGATACCAACGGATACTATCTGCTGGATCCAGCTGACCCACGCCGCAATATCAGTTTCTCAGGCTGCGGCAACACACTGGACATGCGCAGTCCACATACCCACAGACTGGTGATGGACGCATTGCGTTACTGGGTCAGTGACATGCATGTCGATGGCTTCCGCTTCGACCTGGCAACCTCCCTGGCAAGGGACGAACGTGGATTCCGGCAGGACAGCAACTTCCTCTCGAGCGTGTTTCAGGATCCGACGCTGGCTGGAACGAAGTTGATCGCCGAACCATGGGACGTCGGCCCCGATGGGTACCGACTTGGAGGTTTTCCCGCGCCCTGGGCCGAATGGAACGATCGCTATCGCGACTCGGCGCGAAGGTTCTGGCGAGGGGACCAGGGGTGCACAGCGGAGTTTGCGGAGCGGATTGCAGGCTCGGGCGATCTCTTCCGTCATCCAGGCCGGACGCCATCGGCCAGCATCAACTACGTGGCCAGCCACGATGGGTTTACCTTGCGGGACACCTTGTCGTATTCGACAAAACACAACGAAGCCAATGCCGAAGCTAACCGCGATGGCCACTCCGACATCAGTTCTAATTGCGGTGTCGAAGGATTCAGCGCGGACCCGGAAATAAATTTGCTGCGAATCCGCCAGCATCGGAATCATCTGGCAACGGTGATGCTGTCGCAGGGCGTGCCGATGTTGCTCGCCGGCGACGAATTCGGCAGGAGTCAGCAGGGGAATAACAACGCCTATTGCCAGGACAATCCGATCTCGTGGGTTGACTGGACACAGGCTGACCGAGAGGGCGATACCGTCGCATTCGTTTCTCTGCTTGCCCAAATCAGATCCTCGAACCCGGTCTTCCGACGTAATAGTTTCCTGGACGGTATTACCCACCCGGAATCTCGACTGAAGGACGTCAGCTGGCTACGGGAAGACGGGCGAGAGTTAACGGAAGACGACTGGCAGGATTCGCAGAGGCGATTTCTTGGCGTATTGCTGGATCGCAGCGGCGTCGATCTGTCTCTGGATGACCGGGAAAATGGCAACGCTGGTAGCACGTTCTTCGCTGCCTTCAACGCGGCTGACGAAACTGTCCATTTCCTGTTACCGAGAATGGCGGTTGGCGGGAATTGGGAATTGGTGTTCGACACGGGTGAGAATCCGGATCTGTCTGGGGATAGGCCAGAGGGCAGGTTGAATCGACGAGCCATCGGTCCGGGCTCGGTTATGTTGTTGGTGGACCGTGGCTGATTCAGTAGTACCCAGGAACGATCAGGCAATGAGGCTGGCGGTATCCAACGTCCGGGGCCAACCGGGATAGCGGTACGCCCGATGACTGATTCGACAAGCATGGAGCGTCTGCTCGAATTGCGCGGGGTAGAGCCAGGGCATTGGGACCACTCCGGGCAATACCGATCAGCACCGTTGGCAAGCCTGCACCAGATCCTCCGGGAACTGGGGCATGCTCCGGGCGATCCGGGGGCGGTAACGCAGGATAGCGTTGCACTGGACGAGGCCGGCTGGCGCGAGGTGTTGCCCCCGGTGATCGTGTACCGCGGCAATGACGGCGGAGCGATTCCGATCACGGTCCTGCGACCGCTGCTGGAGAAGATCACCTGGCGGTTGACGACGGAGGACGGTGTCGTTGAGGAATTCGACATCCCGCTTGGCTCGCTTCCGGTCAGCGGAGAGCGGCAACTGGGCGAGCTGGTTTTCTGTCGTTTGGACATTGCGCCGCCAAGTGTTCCCGGGGCTGGCTATCACAAGCTGGAAATACTGGATCCGCAGGGCAGGAAGTTTGCACAGGCCTTGTTTATCGTGGCCCCGGCTCGCTGCTATCAACTACAGGAAGAATGCGGCGAGAAGCCGATGTGGGGTCTTGCGGTCCAGTTGTATACATTGCGATCTTTGCGCAATTGGGGCATCGGCGATTTCCGCGATTTGCAGGCGCTGATTGTTGAAGCGGCAACTCGTGGAGCCGACTTCATCGGCGTCAATCCTTTGCACGCGTCGCAGCCCGGTATTCCGGAACACTGCAGTCCGTACAGTCCTTACAGTCGCCACTTTCTCAGCATGCTCTATATCGCGCCCGACGCGGTTCCGGAGTTCGAAGGCAGTCGAGCGGTTCGATCGCTGCTGCAAACAGGCGATTTCATTGCGCGGCTACGGAAACTGCGAATGCTCGATCTGGTTGATTACGCGGGCGTGGCCGATTGCAAGCACCGGGTATTGCGATTGCTATTCCGGGAATTGGAAAGCAATCCTGGGTCTGATCGCTGGCTCGAGTTTAGTAATTACATAAGAGAAGCAGGTCAACGCCTTAAAAAATATGCAGTTTTGTCTGTCATCGATGAATTCGGGTTGAAGGATGTTGGTGATCTGGCAGCCGAGCATGGTCGTGAGATCAGGTATCAGATGTATCTCCAGTGGATTGCGCAAGGGCAACTGGCCGAGGTACAGAGGGTGGCGCACTCCGCGGGCATGAGGATCGGCCTGTATCAGGACCTCGCGGTGGGTGTGCAAGGTGCTGGTGTCGACGCGCGTACAGATGAAGATCTCTACGTACGCGGGATGACGATCGGGGCGCCCCCGGATGCATTTTCAGCGTCCGGCCAGGATTGGGGCATGCCGCCGATGAATCCGCAGGTGCTGCGGGAGTGCGCCTACCGCCCATTCGCCGAGCTCCTGCGCGCAAACATGCCGCGCGGTGGCGCGCTGCGCATCGATCATGTCATGGCGCTGCATCGACTATGGTGGATTCCAGTGGGAGCGCGTCCTGCGGACGGTGCCTATGTGCACTATCCGCTCGACGATCTGATGGGCATCATCGCGCTCGAAAGCCATCGCCGACGCTGCGCAGTAATAGGCGAGGATCTGGGCACTGTGCCTGATTGCGTTCGCGAGGCGATGGAACGCTATGGCCTCTACGCCTGCAAGGTCTTCCTGTTTGAACGCAACGATCAGGGTGATTTTCGGCCACCCGACAAATATCCGCGAAGGTCCCTGGCGTCATTGACCACACACGATCTGCCGCCGCTGGCCGGTTACTGGAATGAGGTCGACATTTCGCTGCTGGACGAGCTCGGTTTGCTAGCGGATGCAGCGGTACGCGACAGCTTGAGCAGGGAACGGAGCGTCGCCAGGGAAAAAATCCTGGCAGCACTTGAGAAACCGGATCCGTCAGCGAACGGCGATGAACAGCTTCTGCTCGGTGCGGCAGAGGTTCCGCTGGCGCCGCTGCATCGGCTGGTTGCGAACGGCAATTCGTTTCTCATGGCTGTGCGTCCCGAGGAAATTCTTGGGGAAGAATTGCCGGTCAATTTGCCAGGAACCCACCTGGAGTATCCGAACTGGCGACGAAAAATGGTCATTCCCGTGGAACGACTTTTCTCGGACACGCGTTTCACGGACATCTGCTACCAAATCGATCAGGCCCGTCGCGCATCACACACACCCGCGAAAAGTTCGACAGGCCCATGAGTGTTTCGCGACAACCATGGCCCGAGTTGTTCGCCGCTATCGATCGTGATGCAACGGTGCTGACAGCCACACGACGCCTGTCACGTTGGCTGATCGCAGCCGATGAAGATCGCCGCCGCGAATCCGGGCAGCTCGCATGGAAGGCCGCGATCATCCTGCCCTGGCAGTCATGGCTGGAACGTTCCTGGCTGCTGCTCCGCGACTGCCAGTCGATCGATGGTGGAATCCAGATCCTCACGGATCACCAGGAAGGCGCCTTGTGGCGGAACATCCTGGCGGAGATGCCCGGCAGCGATAGCATCCTCATGCCGACGGACCTGGCCCGGGAGGCCTCGGCAGCCTGGTCGCTGATGCGGGCATATCAGCTCACCCCCGGCGAAGTCGCTGAGCAGGGTGGTGAAGACGCCAGGTTTTTCGCACGTGCCGCGTTCGCATTCGAGTCGCTTTGCGGGGGACGTTGGATCGATCGTGCTGGAATCGCGGAGGCACTGGTCGAGCTGCATGTCGATGTGCTCAGGCAGGTAGTTCCCGGGGAGATCGTGATTGTCGGCTTCGATACGATCACGCCACTACAGCAGCGACTGATGACGAAATTGGCCGACGCTGGCTCGAGCGTGGCGACCGCTGATCCGCCGGGGAATGCCGAGACCAATGTCAGGAGTGTCCGCTGCGAGGATGAGGCGGACGAATGTCTGCGAATCGCCAACTGGGCATCCGGAATCCTGCAACGCGACCCGGGTGCCAGGGTGGGTATCGCGCTCTCGGACCTGGAGTCCCGGCGGGATGAACTGGGTGCGACTCTCGATGATGTTCTGACACCCGCAATGCTTCTGCCTGGCCACGTCCATGACCGGCGTGCATGGGATCTTTCCCTGGGCAGACCCCTGGCAAAGTGGCCGGTGGTCGACGCCGCACTTCTTGCGCTACGCCTGGCTGACTCGGGTGGAACCTATTCTGACTTCGGCCGGCTGCTGCGATCCCCCTTTCTCGGTGAGAGCGTCACCGAGCACGGAGCCCGTGCGCTGCTGGACGCATGGATTCGCGAGGAGGGGTTTTACGAGCTGTCTATGTCGGAACTGGTTCGCGACAGCAATGAGCGGGACAGGGGAAGTCGTCCCCATAGCCCGTCATTCGATAAGCGCTTGCAGCTTGCCCGGTCGAGCTGGCAAGAGCTTTCGGGCCGCCGCTTACCGGGCGAGTGGGCGCAGCATTTCCGGCAGGTCCTCGAGCAGCTGGGCTGGCCGGGCGAACGAGCCCTCGATAGTAAGGAGAAACAGGTCGTCGAGCGGTGGACGCGCGAGTTGTCGGGTCTGTCGTCTCTCGATGACGTCATCGGTACGGTAAGTTGCGGCGACGCGCTGGTACTGGTGGCGCGAATGGCACAAGAGACCGTGTTCCAGCCGGAAGCTTTGGACTGCCCGGTTTTGGTCATGGGTTTGCTAGAGACCAGTGGCCTCTGCTTTGATCACCTGTGGGTCGGCGGTTTCAGTGATCGCAATTGGCCCCGGCCACTACGACCGAATCCGCTGTTGCCAGCCGGTATGCAGCGCCGAATGCAAATGCCGCGGGCTTGCCCCGCAAGTGAATACGACTTCGGCGCTGGCATCGTCACACGACTTGGCAGGGCCGCACCGGAAGTCGTCTTCAGCTGGCCCGCGTCAGGGGAGCAGGAAGGGCTGCGGCCAAGCCCGCTCATTCCGGCCGTATCGGATCCCGACCCGGCGCCGCCGGATCGAATCTGGTCCCGGGAGACCGTCCGCTCTGCGCCGCTCAATGTGTCGTGCGAACTGAACCTGCCGGCACTCGATCCAAAGAAAGCCACTGCGGGCGGCACGGCAATACTGAGATCACAGTCAGCTTGCCCTTTCCAGGCACAGGCAGTGTTCAGGCTTGGAGCCAGGGGGCTCGAGATACCGCATCCCGGCCTGGATCGGCGCGTTGCAGGGAACCTGGCACACAGGGCGCTCAACCAATTGTGGCGGGGCTGGGGCAATCGAAGCGAACTGGCCGGCGACAAGGACCTCGCACGTAAGACCGAACAGGCGGTGCGCTCGGCAATGCGACACATTCGAGCCGGGCAACGAAGCGGACGCGAGTCGATGCTCGAGATCGAGTGCCAACGCCTGGTTGCGTTGATCGGGCAGTTGCTGAACATCGAATTGGAGCGGGAGGACTTCGCGATACTGGAAAGCGAACACGGCGACGACGTCAGCCTCGCCGGCTTGCGGCTGACCACCAGGCCGGACAGGGTAGATCGACTTGGCTCCGGTGCCGGGATGATCATCGATTACAAGACCGGCACAGCCAATGCCCGGGACTGGTTGCATATGCGACCGGCTGAACCACAGCTTCCAATCTACCTGACCGCGGCCAGACAACGCGTTGACTGCCTGGCATTCGCCTCCCTGAAAGCAGGGCAGGTGGGCTACACCGGGATCGCAGCGGATGAGATCGGCATTCCCGGCGTCAAGGCATTCGATGCGGTGAGAGACATGCCGGAGGGCGTGGACAGCTGGGAGGCATTGCTGGCCTGGTGGCGGGCAAGGCTCGAGGCATTGGCCAGGAATTTTGTTGCGGGACTTGCCGCCGTCGATCCGAGGGACAGTCAGGCATGCCGGTATTGTGAGCTGACGGCGTTCTGTCGCCGTCATGATCCTGTCGGGCGAACAGGGGAGGCTGTCGATGCCTGACACCCGCGACAGTCAGTCACGGCAGGATGCGCTGGATATCAGCCGGAGCTTCATTGTCCAGGCACCAGCCGGATCGGGAAAAACCGGTCTGCTGATTCAGCGGTATCTTGCGCTTCTCGGTTGCGCCGACGAGCCGGAGGAGATCCTCGCCATCACATTTACCCGCAAGGCAGCGGGAGAGATGCGGGAGAGGATCCTCGATGCGCTGGAGGCAACCCGGGATCCGGCGCAGGATCTCTCCGGTCATGAGGGTAAGACGCTGCGCCTGGCGCAGACGGCCATGGCCAGGAGCGAGGCGCTGGATTGGCGGCTGACGGACAGTCCGTCACGTCTGCAGGTAATGACCATCGATGCCTTCAACGCAAGCCTGGCCCGGCGCCTGCCGATCCGTTCCGGTAGCGGCGGGGCCGTTCGGGTCAGCGACGATCCGGTAACGCTATATACCGAAGCAATCCGGCGCACGCTGTGCAGCGCGGATCGCAATATAAAAGTGCGCGAAGATGCAGATCGCTTGCTACGGCATCTGGATAACGATTTCCCGCAAGCCGAGGCGATGCTGGTGTCGCTGCTGGCACGAAGAGACCACTGGATGCCGCATGTGATTGGCCACCGCACGCTGGACGAAGAATCTCGACGTGCAAAGTTGGAGAGCAGTATTCGGCGTCAGGTGGATTTGGAACTGGCCGCGGTTCATTCGAGACTGACCAGGGTGGCAGCGTCAGATCTGGCAGAGCTGGCAGCTTACGCTGCCGCGACGCTGGAGGAGGAGGGCGTTGATTCGGTGATCCGAGGCTGCGCGGGACTGGTGGACCTGCCGCCGCCATCGAGTGATTCGTTGCGTGCATGGCGAGGTATCGCCGAGCTGCTGCTGACACGAGGCGGAGACTGGCGCAAGACAGTAACAAAAACATGTGGATTTCCGACCACAGACAAGGCACGCAAAGACCGGATGATCTGCCTGCTCGACGATCTTCGCGATCGAGACGATCTGCGCCGCAAATTACGGGATGTCCGCATGTTGCCGGACCCCGAATATTCGGCATCGCAATGGCGGATTCTCGGAGCCCTTGTCACCGTCTTGCCCCACGCGCTGGCCGAGCTCGAACTCGTCTTCCGGGCATCCGGCGAGACCGACTATGTTGCGATCAGCCAGGCGGCGCATGCCGGGCTGGGTCAACCCGGCGAACCTGGCGACCTGGCGCTCGCTCTCGACTATCGCCTGCGGCATATCCTGGTGGACGAGTTCCAGGACACATCGAGAAGCCAGAATGCTCTGCTGGCCAAACTGATGGGAGGCTGGGTGGAGGGTGATGGCAGAACGCTGTTTTGCGTCGGCGATCCGATGCAGTCCATTTATGGCTTTCGCGAAGCTGACGTCGGGCTCTATCTCAATGCTCGCCGTCACGGAATCGGCGACACGGTGCTGGCGTCCCTGCGGTTGACGGCAAATTTCAGGTCCGATGGTCCTCTCGTGAAATGGGTCAACCAGATCTTTGCGGATGTACTCCCGTTGCATGAGGATCCGCGCTCCGGCGCCGTGTCCTTCGAAGCATCCGAGCCGGTATTGCCGCTGAAGATCGACGGCCCCGTGATTATCCGCTCGGTGGTGGACGATGACGGTGACAAGGAAGCCGGGTTGGTCGTCGATTGTGTCGCAAACATCAGGCGCGAAGACCCCGAGGCAACAGTGGCAATCCTGGTCCGTGCCCGCACACATCTTGACAAGATCGCCCCGCAACTCAGGCGTGCCGATGTCAGGTTCCAGGCTGTCGAGATCGAGAGGCTCGATTCGTCACCGGTGGTGCAGGACCTGATGTCACTCACCCGGGCCCTGTGCCATGCCGCGGACCGGGTTGCCTGGCTGGCACTATTGCGGGCACCGTTTTGCGGCCTGGAGCTCGTTGACCTCTTGAGACTCGAGAGCCTGGGAGACAGGACGCTCTGGGATGCTATCTGCGATCGCGACCGTGTGCTGGATTTGAGCGAGGATGCGCGTCGTCGACTGGAGCGCGTGGCGCCAGTACTTGCAGCGGCCCTGGATGAGCGTGGTCGGCGGAGTCTCTCGCGACTGGTCGAGGGGACATGGGTCGCCCTGGGTGGACCGGCCGTGGTCGATGCCACGGCATTCGAGGATGCGAGGAGCTACCTCGGTCTGCTGGATAGCCTGGATGTCGGCTGCGATCTCGAAGACGTTGCTGCGCTGGAGAATAAGCTGGATAGTCTCTATGCCGCACCCGACGTTGCGGCCGGTCCACAGGTGCAACTGCTGACGATCCACAAGGCAAAGGGTCTGCAATTCGACTACGTCATCATGCCGGGTTTGCAGCGGGTCGTCAGCGCAGGCCAGCAGAATCTGCTGCATTGGCTCGAGCCGCTGAGCGATGGCAACCGGGTCGATCTTCTGCTGGCGGCCGCCGGCGAGAAAGGTGCCGACAAGGACCCGTTGCAGGGCTGGCTGGCGCACATGGAAAGAAAACGTGAGCGTCTCGAATTGGGGCGACTCCTGTATGTCGCCGTGACCCGGGCTCGTCGTCAGCTGTACTTGTTATCCAGCCTGACTACGGCGCAGGCTGAGGATGACAATCGTCCGAAGCAGGGATCGTTCCTGTCTCTACTCTGGCCGCGTCTCGCCGGCGAGTTCCGCTCGAATGTTGCAGGTGAAGATCCCGTTCTTGAGGGCGAGGGGGTCCGGCGAGGACCGCCGGAGTATCGCAGGGTTGCCGCAGACTGGTGTCCTGCATCTGCGCCCGGACCGGTAGTTTTCGATCGGAAGTCAGCAGATGCCGCATCACCAGGCGAGGGAATCGAGTTCGACTGGGCGGGTCGGCGGCGGAGAGCGGTCGGCACCGTCGTCCATCGTCTGCTCGAGAGGATTGCAGCGGACGGTCCGGAATCCTGGGGACGGAGCCGCCTGGATGACCAGGTGCCGGCGATCCGCCACCTTCTGCGGGAAGCCGGTGCGCCGACCGACGGCCACGACGAAGCGGGTGGTGAAGTGGTCGAAGCAGTAGCCAATGCATTACAGGACGACCGTGGTCGCTGGATCCTCTCGCACGAGCACAGCGAGGCGGAAACAGAACTTGCATTGACCGGAGTCATCGACGACAAGACCTTTCACGCGGTACTCGACCGGACCTTCGTAGACCGGGATGGCACGCGCTGGATAGTCGATTACAAGACCGGCATCCACGCAGGCGGTGCCCTTGAACAGTTCCTGGATGAGGAGCAGCAGCGGTACAAGCCGCAACTCGAAGGCTATGCACGCTTGATGCAATGTCTGGAACCGACGGTGCCTATCAAGGTGGCGCTTTACTATCCCGTGCACAAAGCATGGCGGCAGTGGCAGCCGGATCTCGACAGTGTACCGCCTGTTAACGGACGGTCGGGCAGCTCAGAATGAGCCGGCCTGGGAGAAGAGCCGATAGCCCTCGCTATCGGGCCGACCCAGATACTGCAGAGCATCGACGATCTCTCGCGGCGCATCCTGGGTTGCCGCCACCCGACCTTCGATCTCATAGCTGCCTTCCGGAGTCAGGCGGATTTGTCCGTCCCTGATCTGCAGAGGGCCGTCGAGAGCCGACAGAATCCCGGTCAGTGGATCCGATTCTTCCCCGGGAAACTCGATCGCAACTGCACCCAGATCGCCAGACTTGAGCGCGTTGGTGATCAACTGATCGATGACGATGCGTCCCTTGATGTGTTCGAACTTTCCTTCCCGGAGGATCAGTTCCTCGACCCGAACGGTGACGTTGCCGGTGGTGCCATACAACGGGAGTACAGTCGCGAGGCCTTCGAGACTGCCTGTGGCATCAGCGTCTCGCATGATTACCGTGGAGTCGGAGCGCAGCGACAGTGACGATCGCACAAATCCATCCGGTCGCGACAGTTCGATCCGCCAGGCGGGCCGGCCGATGAGAATTGCAATTGAACCCTCGCTCCAAGTGACCCTGCCGAGCGGCGTGTTGCCGATGGCAAGATTCGCAATCGAACCGGACCATACCGTACCCATTACATCCGCGTAGCGAACGGTCGGTGGCGCGAACCAACTGACCGCGACCCTGGCGGGTAGCAAGGCAACAAGGAAAACCGCGAACAGGACGAGCGCGCCCGCGATCAGGATGATTCTTCGCTTCATCAACGGGGTTGGCGCAGAACGATACTGGCGTTCACAGTGCCGACAGTCGTCGAGCGCTCAATGTTGGCCGTTTCGAGTGTCAGTCCGTAGGTAGTCTGCAACTGGGCAATCCAACCGGCGATCGTGTCGAAGGAAGCCCTTTCGAGTCGCACCCGGATTCCGTCATCACCCATTGGCTGATTCTGGTTCAGAGCATTGTTGAGACCGGCTTGCCTGGCGCTGCGAGCGATGACGACCACGAGCGACAGTTCGTCGACGTCGCCGCCGCTCTTGATGGCCCCGCCTGCCTTGATCTCCGCTGCGGCGCTACGCATCCATTCGATCGTGGCACGCTTCGAGGCGACACTCGTGGTCAGGCGATCGACGCCGGAGTAAATCGGACTGAGAACCAGGGACCAGATCAGCATCAGGACCACCAGGACCCCGCCGACCTGGACGATAAGCCGTTCCCTGGGACTCAGACTGTCAAACCACTCCCTCATGCGCCTTTCACACTGACTTGGAGTCGGCCTTCCACGCCGTCGCCGCGTGGGTTCGCTGACAGGATCGAGGCCTCGAATCGACCGTCGGCCGAGACCAGTTTTTGTATCTGGTCAAGGGTATCGACCCCAGGTACCGAAAGCTTCAGTTCCGTCACACCGTTTCTGAAGCTCATCGCCTCAATGCGTGCATTGGGTGCTGCGTTGACCGCCCGGCTGATGGCATCGAGGGCTGTCAGGAATGGCGCGTCGGTACCCCCGGACGCGGCACGAACCGCAACTAGCCGGCTCTCCATCTGGGCCCTGGGATTGACGATCCTCTGCACGTCCGGCATGGCGTCCCGGAACAACGCCTCGATCCTGGCGTCCAATTCCTTGTCTTGCTGCTTCAGCTTGTAAAGAGCCGATGCCTGTTTGCCGATGGTCAGGACAATCAGCGACAGCAAGAGGATGGCGGCGGCACGCCATGGGCGCCATGTCTTCTCCATCCCGCTGCTGGGGGCATACTCGCCTTGCAAGAGGTTGATGTGTTGCTTGCCGATCGCCTGGGCTCCCAGCACTGGTAACGGGCCATCGGGCAACAGTCGGATTTCCAGGCTGGCGAGCTGATCTCTCAGTTGTTCCAGGTCTTCCGCCAACCGCTCCTGATCCTGCTCGTCGAGATAAACGGTGAGGTGGGCACCACCTTCCGGGTCTCCGGATCGGGGGTCGCCAAACAGGAGGAATTCATCAACGTGGTCGCCCTCCATGACGAAGGGGGCCGCATCCGGGTGGCGAAAGTAGCAACACTGCTTGTCAATCAACCAGGTCGTGGCGGTTGGTGAACCGGGGATTGTCGCCTGCATGCCCAGCATCGCCTGGGGCTCGATACCGGCCTCATGGAGTCTTGCCATGTACCCGTCCAGAAGATCACGCCGGATCACGGCGACGGGTACTTCGCTCCCGGTCGCCGTACGCCCGATCGCGAAATGCAGTTCGTCCAGATCATCCGCAAGTTGTTCTTCGATCGCGTAGGGCAGGGCTTGCCGGAGGCGGGCGGCGTTTCGGATCGGGATATTGACCGAAGTTAGGAGGACGTCAGTGGCCGGCACGAGCACGATCACCCGGTTTTGAAATGCTTCTTCCGCCAGTGATTCCAGGGATCCCTCGCCCAGGGCAGAAACAGGAGATCCGGACTGATCGAATCGCATCCACTGGACGCTTTCATCATTCTGGCGGAATCGGATCAGGAAATTGTCTGGCATCCCTATTCGGTCCCGTAGCTGCGCAACAGCGTGCGTATCGTGTTCGCTCCCTCGCGTTCGAGGAGACTGTACATGGTGAGATCAACACTGCCAACATTGACCCGGATCGCAGTACGGAAGTATTCACTCGACACGCTGAGGCCGGTGAGCTGCTCGGGGGGTAATGATGAGCTGAGTTCAGCCGTGCTTTCATATCCGTCCGCCGGACGATTCGTGATGATACTCTCGGCATCCGATTGAGAGAGATCCTCGGACAGGGATTGCAATACAACGGGCGTCGCTGTGTTGATATTGATGGCGGTACCGCGGGGCAGGGCGGTGATATGAGGCGCCAGCAGGTCGAAAGCCTCCTTGCTCATTTCGGGCAGGGCCATCAATTCCGTGATGCTGGTGACAGCGACGTTGGGTGTTCTGCGCGGAGGTGTCATGCCCATGTACACCGAGTCCTCCGCACCACTCGGAAAGTTCGGGTCGATGTCAGCGTCGACCCAGTCTGCAGCCATCCGTGCCCATGAGCGTTCGAGCTGCAGAATGTCCAGCATCCTCTCAAATTGCTCGACCGTGGCTTCGTCGGTCTGGCCCTCATTGTTAACCAGATTGTTGATATTGAATCGGCCCTGAAGATCTATGATGGCGCCAGCCACGGTACCGCCTTCAATCGGGAGCGGTGGAAGATCAGTGGCCCAGGATTCTCCGGGGTGATCGTTGCTGGAGTCCTCGGCATCCTCGATCAGAATGCGGCCGGCCCAGGCTTCCGCCCCGAGAGCGTACATGACCGCCTGGTCGCTGTTCAGCATCATGGCGGTGCGACGCTGGTCGATATTGAAGTCCCACATTGCGCTGGTGGCGATGATGGTTGCGAGGGCCACGATCAGCAGTGCAGTCAGCAAAGCGACGCCAGCCTGGCGTTTCGAGTCGCGCCCTTTCATCCTGTAAATTCCACGATGCGGCGAATCTCGCCCCAATCCTCGAGTTGCATGACGATCTCGACGGCCTTCGGCAGTAAGCGCTCACTGTCCGGACCGGAAAACTCACCTTCCGGCGGCGGCCACTGGTCGACCCATTCGCCATTCCCGTCCATGAAGAACAGCTGGAATTCTTCGACGCGGTCAAGGAGTTCGATCTCGGTCGGTTCTTCTCCCAGCATCCGATCGAGGACCGGCCATTGGGCCCGAATGAGGATGTCCTCTTCCAGCCAGTAGGCGACGCGTTGTAGGCTGGACCTGGGGTGTCCGAGAGGGTTGAACCAGCCGGCCCGGGTCAGCTCCATCGGTTCCAGCGTGCGGGTGTCGGCCCGGAGCGCATTGCGCTGACCCTCTCCTGTTTCCTCCCGAATCCCTCTTGGCTGCACCTGGGAAAAGTCCTGCACCAGGCGTCGCATCGTGTACTGCAAGTCCCGGAGGCGGGCTGCGGACTCTTCGGCGACTGCGTGTTGTCGTATGACCGCATCCAGACCGCTGTATGACATGTAGGCAACGATGCTGAAAATCGCCATCGCCACCAGGATCTCGAGCAGCGTGAAGCCCTGATGTCGGTTCGACGAGCGGATGCGACTGATCTTCATTCGTCGCCGTCGCCGCTGTCTTCGCCCGGATCTGTCGGATCAACAAGATCATCACCCGGCGCCGGAGCCACAGATGCGCCAGAGCTCCATCTGTTGGTCCCGGCGGTCGGTGGCCTGGGCGCGACGAAACCGGTGGCCCGTCCGAGCACGCTATCGACCGAATCCACATAGGAGACCTCGATATCGATCCGGCGGAGATTCTCGACCCCGGTTTCGGAGACCGTCGCCCGCCATCGGTAGGTGGAGTTGGCGAATTCGACATCGCCATCCGTCTCGGACACATCGGGCATGACGCCGCTGAGTCGGATACGGCTCAACTCATTCATCGCCACCCAGTTGGACAGGGTTCGCTCACGCATATAGGTGGCGCCGGACGTAATCTGGATGACACCATTGAAGGCCGCGATCAGGCCCAGCGCCACGACCGCCAGCGCGACGATGACCTCGAGTAGTGTGAAGCCCCCTGCAGGTGACGATCGCGCGTCAGGGTGCATTCGGGTCAATCTCCTCGAACTCAATCTCACCGTTGGCCAGACCCCGGAGCAAGAATCGCTGATCCGAGAATTCACGACTCAGGTAAATCTCGAAAGGGGTCACATCGCCGCTCGAGTACAGGCCGATCTGTGGCTCGATCTCCTCCAGGTCATCCGCTGTTTCGAGGATCACTTCGCGGTCCTCCACGACGACGGTGAAATAGAGTTCTTCGTCCAGCGTTCGCGAACGAAACGTATCGTCGTATTCGAGAATGAACCAGTCTCGGTTCTCTCGTGAGAAAAGCATGAAACGGTAGTTGTCCTGTTCCAGGTAGATGCCGATATCCCGACCTGTCAGCAACGCTTCCTCGCCGGCAAGGCGCAGCAACGTTGTTAGTCTGAGAGCCTCTTCCTGAAGACGATCGTCACGACCCAGAGTTCCGATGGACAAAACCGCGGTAGCAGCCATCACCGCCAGGATGACGAGCACGACCAGCAGCTCGAGGAGCGTAAAACCGTCTGCGCGTCTGTGGTCAGGTATGGCGGGCATCGGTCGCCTCGCAGCGCGTCCCGTCCGGCAGCTTGTCAGTCGACACTCCAATTGCCAATGTCGGCATTGATGCCTTCGCCCCCGGGTTGTCCGTCGGCACCGAGCGTGAAGATATCAAACTCGGCGTTCTGGCCGGGATACAGATACTGGTACTCGATACTCCACGGATCCTTCGGAATCTTGTCGAGGTAGCCACCGGCGCGCCAGTTTCTGATCGAAGGGTCCGCAGGCTTGTTGACCAGAGCATTGAGTCCCTGATCGGTGGTCGGGTACTTGAAGTTGTCCAGTCTGTACAGGTGCATCGCACTTTCGATGGCTTTGATATCCACTCTCGCCCGATTGATCTGTGCGTCGTCGATGCGGCTGATGACATTCGGAGCTACCAGAGCTGCGAGGATGCCGAGAATAACGACGACAACCATGATTTCTATCAGTGTGAAGCCGCCTTCCCTCAGGCGCCTGGGATATGCCATAGGTTTTATCTGTCTCATGCCCTAATGTATGTCCTTGATAATGGCCAGGGAGTGGTGTCGCCGACACCCTCAATGTTTGACCGAGATGATATCAGGAATAAGTAGCGGGCTGGCGAAGGCAATTGGCATCCATCAGCGGGCGGCAGCCGCCTTGCTGGTGCTGTCGTTGCTGATCCTGATACTCGTAATCCTGGGTGATCCTGTCCGCGATGCCCTCCGCTACGAACGCACCGGATTGGCTGCCCACGAGATGTGGAGAGTGCTGACCGCGCACCTGGTGCATCTCGGCTGGACCCACACCATCATGAATCTCGCGGCGCTGTGGCTCATTGCGTGGCTATTCGGCGGACTCTTCTCGCCACCGAACTGGTTGTGGCTCGGATTGGCGGCTGCGCTCGGGATCAGCGCGGGACTCTGGTGGTTTTCACCGGAGATCGGCTGGTATGTGGGGATCTCAGGCATCCTGCACGGGTTCACGATGGCCGCCGCCATCATCCTGATGTCGCATCGGATTGCAGCCGGATACCTGGTCTTGCTGATGGTCGGCGGAAAAATAGTCTGGGAGCAGGCCAGCGGTGCGTTACCGATGACTGCATTGACGTCGGGTGGCGCAGTAGTCGTCGATTCACACCTATACGGCGCCCTTGTCGGTGCCCTGGTCAGCATCGCCATGATTCTTAGCTCCAGGAGGTCCGGCGCGGACGCTGACAGCCATCCGTACTGAATGACCGGGCCTGCTATCCCGCAGGCGGCCCGGAACGGATACACTGCCGACGGTCACTGGCCGGCAGCGCGGTATTAGGAGGAACTTCAGATGACATTTGCAATGGTTTTTCCGGGGCAGGGCTCACAGTCGGTGGGAATGTTGACTGCGCTGTCGGAGTCCGAAACGGCAGTTCTGGACACGTTCTCGGAGGCATCGGAAGTGCTCGGATACGACTTGTGGCAGGTCGTTGAGAAGGGCCCGGAGGAGCAACTGAATTCGACGGACGTGACCCAGCCTGCGTTGTTGACTGCCGGCGTTTCCGTTTTTCGCGCGTGGCAGGGTGCAGGTGGCAAAGAGCCACGCTTGATGTCCGGCCACAGCCTGGGTGAATACACCGCGCTGGTTTGTGCCGGCGCCATGGAGTTTCGCGATGCAGTTGACCTGGTCAGGCATCGGGGGCAGCTGATGCAGCAGGCGGTGTCACCAGGGGAGGGCGCGATGGCGGCCATTCTCGGCCTGGAAGACGACCAGGTGGCCGAGGCTTGCGCAGGTGCTGCCGGGGATGAGGTCGTTTCCGCTGTCAATTTCAACTCTCCGGGCCAGGTTGTCATAGCAGGCAATGCCGAAGCCGTGGCGAGGGCGATCGAATTGGCCAAGGGACTGGGCGCCAGGAGGGCTTTGGCTCTTCCGGTCAGCGTGCCTTCGCATTGTTCGCTGATGAAGGAAGCGGCGGACAAGCTGTCAGACAGGCTGGCCGAGATCGAAATCAAGGGGCCGGCAATACCGGTTGTCCACAATGTGGATGCATCCAGGCACCCGGCACCTGACGACATCCGCCGCGCCCTGACGCAGCAACTGCATCAGCCGGTACGCTGGACCGACTGTGTCCTGGCGATGCAATCCGAAGGGGTTGCCCAGCTAGTGGAGGCTGGCCCCGGAAAGGTCCTGGCGGGACTGACACGGCGGATCGATCGCTCAATCGGGGCCTTGCCGGTATTCGACCCCGACAGCCTCGCAACCGCGCTGGCGGCGGTTTGAAGGGGGCAGAAGACACAGTTCAGCATCATCCAGTTGCCAGCCGGGTGTCTTCGTGACGCTCTGGGCCTGATACCTCGGGCCTTGCAACTGAATTGTTCTCGTATGGATTTAGTGGGCCGAATTCCAATACAATGACCGACTCGGCGAACGTCCGATCGGGGGACCGGCCGACCACGTCACTGGTATCTGAGGAAAAACACAATCATGAGCAGCATCGAAGATCAGGTTAGAAATATCGTCGCGGAGCAGCTTGGCGTAAAAGAAGAAGAAGTGACAGCAGAAGCATCCTTCGTGGATGACCTCGGTGCGGACTCCCTAGACACCGTCGAACTCGTCATGGCGCTCGAGGAGGCATTCGAGTGTGAGATTCCAGACGAGGAGGCCGAGAAGATAACGACCGTCCAGCTTGCGATCGACTACATCAAAGCGCGGGGCGGCGATTCCTGATCGGTTTGCCGTGCTGAGTGGTGGCTGCTGGCCACCACGAACCTATCAATCAAAACGCCGCCGGCAGAGGTAGGGTCTTGTCAAAACGCCGTGTCGTTGTCACAGGGCTGGGGATCATTTCACCGGTCGGAAACCGGGTCGATGAGGCCTGGAAGAACATCGTTGCAGGAATCAGCGGGATCGGTGCGATTCAGCGCCTGGACTGCAGCGCATTCTCGACGCGCATCGGTGGTGAGATCAAAGGCTTTGATGTCTCCGAATACATGGATGCCAAGGACGCACGGCGCATGGACTCCTTCATGCACTATGGCTATGCGTCGTGTAAGCAAGCCATTGAAGACGCCGGTCTGGCGGTGGACGATCGCAACGCGGACCGCATAGGCATTGCGTACGGTTCGGGCATCGGCGGTCTTGAGACCATCGAGGCCAACTACAGCAAGTACATCAGTCTCAATAAATCGCCGCGGCGAATCTCGCCGTTCTTCATTCCGGCCACGATCATCAACATGATCGCGGGCCACGTTTCGATCGCGTACGGTCTGCGCGGACCGAACCTTTCTATCGTGACGGCTTGCACAACCGGGACACACAGTATCGGTGTCGCTGCCAGAACGATCGCCTACGGTGACGCCGATGTGATGATCGCTGGCGGGGCGGAGATGGCGACGACGGTATTGGGACTTGGCGGCTTCTGTTCCGCCAAGGCGCTGTCAACGAGGAATGATGAGCCCGAGCGTGCCAGCAGACCCTGGGACATGGACAGAGATGGCTTCGTGCTAGGTGATGGGGCGGGCGCACTGGTTCTGGAAGAGTACGAGAGCGCGAAAGCAAGAGGCGCCTACATCCTGGCCGAGGTGGCCGGCTTCGGCATGAGCGCCGACGCGCACCACATCACGGCACCTCTGGAGAGCGGAGACGGCGCGCGGCTCTGCATGGCCAATGCACTGGCCGACGCAGGCATGAATGCGGAGGAAGTTGATTACGTCAACGCCCACGGCACGTCAACGCCGCTGGGTGACAAGGCGGAAACGCAGGCAATCCGCCGCATGTTCGGAGACCACGCGGAAAAGCTGGCCATCAGTTCCACGAAATCGGTAACGGGCCATTTGCTGGGCGCCGCGGGCGCGGTAGAGGCAATCTTCTCGATCCTCGCCTTGCGTGACGGGATAGCGCCGCCGACGATCAACTACGAGACTCCTGATCCGGAATGTGACCTCGACTACGTGCCCAACGAGGCACGGGAAATGGACATGAAGGTCAGCCTCTCCAATTCCTTCGGTTTCGGCGGTACGAACGGAACCGTCATCTTCCGGAAAATCGACTGACCTCATTCGGTCTGCAATCGAGATGACCGGATTTGCCGGAAGCGAGCTGACCTGTCGGCTGCCTTACCGCGCTGATCTCGCACTCAGGCTGCACAGACTGAATCCGGTCGCCTACCCCTGCTTGCTTGAAAGCGCAGCCCATGGCACGGCGCAGGGTCGTTACGACATCCTCTTCTGTTATCCCGGCGAGCAGCTCCTGCTCGATGCCGATTTCCGGTTGACGGGCCCTGGTTCGGCGGCCGGGTCGGATTTTCTGCAGGCTCTCAATGCATGGTGGCAGCATGAGCATGTCGAACTTGAAGACAATGATCTGCCCTTCCGTGGCGGGTGGTTTCTCTACCTGGGATACGAACTTGCGGGTCAAGTAGAGACAACCCTGCGTCTGCACAAGCCACGCGGCATGCCGATCGCGATGGCGACCCGGGTTCGAACTGCATTCATACTCGATCACTTATCGGATTGTGCGTGGCTGATCGGTGAACCGGGGTCGGAAGATGATCTGGAGAGGATCCGGGAAGACGTCGGGACCGTCATGGCATTGGATCCAGAACTCGGCCAGACAGGTCGGTTGCTGGAGGATCTGGTCGACGAGGAACCCGAAGACCTGTTTCTTGGGGCCGTCCTGAGAGCGAAGCAGTACATCGTCGACGGCGAAAACTTCCAGGCGAATCTTTCACGGCAATGGGCTGCCAGACTGAAGGAG
>CAJIAD010000234.1_pt1 | contig 26153 bp, 21 predicted proteins | sample 9198981 | NCBI WGS metagenome assembly CAJIAD01 (sample SAMEA7708274, study PRJEB35096) | sediment metagenome | biome: marine neritic benthic zone biome [ENVO:01000025]; feature: sediment [ENVO:00002007]; material: shallow marine sediment [ENVO:03000034] sea grass bed [ENVO_01000059] ...
CAGGGCCAGCAGGGCCAGCAAGGCCAGCAAGGCCAGCAAGGCCAGCAGGGCCAGCAGGGTCAGCAGGGTCAGCAGGGTCAGCAGGGTCAGCAGGGTCAGCAGCAAACCGCCCAGAATCAGCAAGGCGGCGGTGGCGCCGGTGGTCAGCAGGGTTCCCAGCAGGGCAACACGGGCCAGGGTTCGGCTGGCAACCAGGGTGGCCAGAGCGGCGCTGCAGGCGCCGGCGGCGGTCAGCAGGGCAGCGGTGGTCAGCGAGGCCAGGGAACTGCCCAGGGCGCAGCCGGCCAGCAGGCCGGATCATCCGGCCAGATGGCAGGAACAAGCGGTCAGCCGACCGGTTCCCAGGGCTCGTCCGGAAGCGGCCTCTCCAATGCGATGGGTGATGCGCTTGCCCGGGCGATGGGCGCAATGGGTGGATCCGGACAGCCTGGCGATGGCGCGACGGGCGGCATGCCCGGTCAGCCGGGATCGCCAAGCGCCTCCGGCCAGGAAGGACAACAGGGCCAGGGTGGCCAGGGTGGTCAGGGCGATGTTGCCGGTCAGCCAGGAGCCCAGGGCCAGGGTCAGGGTGGCCAGGGCGAGCAGGGTGAGCAGGGCCAGGGTGGCCAGGGATCCGGCAGCGTAGCCGATCTGCCGCCGGGCTCAGACGCGAGCGGAACGGGTAGTGGTCCCGGTGGATCAGGCGGAGGCCCCGACCTGGGACAGACCCAGGGCGAGCGGGTTGCGGCGCTGGATCGAGAATTGTCGGGTTCCCTCGAGGGGTTCGAGGGCGCGATGGCTGAAGAACAGATTCGCGTGGCGCAGGCCGGCTCGGAAAATCGAGACATGAACACCGGTGACGGCGGTTCGGGTGGCGGCATGGGTGGTATGTCCGATGCAGCGGCCCAGGGTTGGCCCGCGGAACAGGAAGGTGCGGGCAGCCAGCAGACGCAGCAGCAGGGGCAGGGCTCGTCCCCGGGCGGCCGGTCCTCGAGCGCAGCCAGCGAAGCCGGATCCGGCGCCGACGGCAGTACGACACCGGCGGATGTCGGCGACGGCTCGGACGACGACATCGTTGCCCGGCAGCTGAGGGAAGCCGCCGAGAAGGAAACCGACCCGGAATTGCGAGAGAAGCTCTGGGATGAGTACCGCAAGTACAAGGTGACCCAGCGGTAAATGAGAATACGATGATTGCAAGATCCGGTTACAAACTGCTGTTTATCGCGTTGTGGAGCCTTGCCACGACCGCCTGCGTCGTCAGCGAGACGCGACCGGTGGAGTACAAGCCCGCCGTCAGAGCGGATACGGAGGTGCCGGATCGCGAACGCCTCAGCGTTGGCATCAGCGTCTTTGATCCGGGAATCCCCGAGGAGGGCACAAGGGCCCGGGCGAAACTGAACGTGCCGCCAGAGGTGCGGGAGGCCGAATCCCGGTTCCTGGCCTATCAGCTCAAGGACACCCTGGAAAAAACCGGACAGTGGGGCGCAGTGCGCGTCATCCCGGAGCCACGCGAAGGCACCGAACTGACCCTGACGGGAGAAATCGTCAAGTCCGACGGCGAGTACCTGGAGCTGGAGGTCAAGGCACGAGATGCGACCGGCAGGGTATGGATGAAAGAGGTCTTCGAAGGTCGCGCTGATTCCGGGACCTACACGGATGGCGAACTCCTGGACCGCGACCCCTTCCAGAATGTCTACAACGACATTTCCAATGCTCTCCTGGAGGCGCGCACGCAGCTCCAGGGCAACGATCTGGATGATGTGCGCCGCATCGCCGAACTGCGTTTCGCGCGGGACCTCGCACCGGACGTTTTTGAGGGCACCCTGGCGCAGGACCGCAGGGGGGGCTACGAGATCGCCCGGCTACCGGCCGAGAATGACGAGATGATGATCCGCATGCGTGCAATCCGCGACCGCGACTATCTTTTCGTCGACACACTCAATGAGTACTACCTGGGGTTCTATCGCAGCATGGAAGAGCCGTACGATACCTGGCGACGCTACAGCTATGACGAGGCCGTTGCACTCAAGGAATTGAAGGCGGCAGCACGGTGGCGCAAGTTCGTCGGTGCAGCTGCGGTTGTCGGCGCGGTGATGGCCGATACCGGAGACAGCCGCTCCGGGGCCGTGGCCCGGGACGTTGCACTGATCGGTGGTATCGAATTGTTCCGGCAGGGATTGCAGGTGAGTAAGGAAGCAAAGATGCAGGCGGAGGTTCTGGCCGAGCTCGGCACATCCTTCGGCGCCGAGATCGAGCCGGCGGTCGTCGACATCGCTGGCGAAACCCATCGGCTGGAGGGCAACGCGGCCACGCAGTACAACGAATGGAAGCGATTGCTGCGCGAGATCTATCAATCGGAAATGGGATTCGGGCAGTCCTCTGACAATGACGTTTCGCAGCCGGTGAGCAACCTGGACCTGGGTGATCCCGCAACCACGCAATGACCGAACTGGCACCGGGTCAGAATCTTGCGTCCCGCTTTGAACTCATCCGCCTCCTCGGGCAGGGCGGCATGGGTCAGGTGTGGCTTGCGACCGACACCGAACTAGGCGGTGAAGTTGCGGTAAAGGTCCTCGATCAGCGCCTGGTTCACCAGCCGGGCATGCTGGATCTTCTTCGTCACGAATGCCGCCAGGCGCGACGCCTCGTACACCCCAACATCGTTCGCATCTACGACTTCCATCAGGATGGCGAGCACGCGTTCATCACGATGGAGTATGTGGCGGGCGGCGAACTGGGTCGTCTGCGTGACGCGAGGCCGTCGGAGATTCTGCGCCACATGGTCCCGCTGGCCGATGCGCTGGCGTATGCGCACCAGCAAGGCGTGATCCATCGCGATCTCAAGCCGCCCAATGTGCTGATCGATGAGAGCGGCAATCCACGACTGGTCGATTTCGGGATCGCGGGCCTGATGCAGGGCGACGCTGATCTCAAGATCACGGGAGGTGGGTCGCCATTGTCCCGCAGCCCCGAGCAGAGAGAAGGCAGGCCGCCAGCGCCGTCTGACGACGCTTTTTCGCTGGGCGTATTGATTTACGAGTTGGTCTCGGGATTCCCGCCGCGGGTCGCCAGTGATCTGGCCCCCCCGGAGCCGTTGCGCTCGCGCATGAATTACTCGGTGCCCAGGGTACTGCGCGATCTCGTGATGAGCCTTCTGGCCATCGATGCGGCCGGTCGCCCCAGCGACATGAACGAGATCAAGGGTCGGCTGCAAAAAGCCCTGGAGGAATGCTGGAGCCAGACCGTACCGCCCGACGTGCAGGTTTCTGCAACCGTTCCCTCGACTGCGGAAGAAATCATTCCGGTGACTCGACAGGCAACGGGGCGACCAACGACGGAATCCGGCGAGGCGGAAAAACACCGCAGGACCATGACCCTGGCCTGGGGCGCATTCGCGGTTCTCATCGTGCTTCTGGTCGGGGTCGTCTTCGTTCTGCCCCGATTCGTGGGGCAGGGTGTCGAACAAGAAGAAACCGTGGAAGAGCAGTCTCGCGAGTCCACTGTCAACGAGTTGGAGCGCCTGACGGCGGAGAAGGCCGAGGCCGATCGCTTCAGCAAGGAGTTCGACGAACTTGCCGAATCCTTGGTACAGCGTGGCGTTGAACAGTGGGGGCTTGCCAATTACCAGGATGCTGTCGCTGTGTCAGACGCTGCGCAGAAGGCCTATGACGCCACCCAGTTCATCACTGCCAAGGAAACCTGGCAGGAGGGCATCGGACGACTGCAGGCGATGAACACCCGTGCGACCGAGTTGCTGGGCGAGGCGCTCGCCAGGGGACAGTCGGCGCTTGAGCGGGGCCAGCGGCAGTCCGCCGAACGTGAGTTCGAAGTTGCCTTGCAACTTGACCCGGGTAACGCCACCGCGACGGCGGGCATGGCGAGAGCGGAGCACATAGAGGAGGTGTTCTCGCTGATGGCAGAGGGCGAAGCGCTCGAAAGGCAGGGACGTTTCGAAGAGGCGCGTGACGCCTACCGCAAGGTGGTGGGTCTAGATAAGGAGATAATGGAAGCGCCGGATGCTGTCCGCCGCATGGATGCAGCGATCATCGACCGGGCATTCAACAAGGCGATGACCCAGGGCTATGCATCGCTGGGTGTTGGTGATTTCGCGGCAGCTCGCAAAGCATTCAGAACGGCTTCACGCATCTATCCCGACGCACGGGAACCGAAGGAGGGTCTCGAGCGCGTCGCATCCGGCGCGCGGCAGACCGGCATCGAGGGGCATCGCGACAGGGCCGCAAACCTCGAGGCGGGCGAACGCTGGCAGGATGCGGTTGCTGAGTACGAAGCAGCTCTCGCGATCGACAGCGGGCTCGTGTTCGCTATCGAAGGAAAACGCAGGGCCGGCGACAGGGCCGAACTCGATGAACGCCTGCAGGGATTTATCGATCAGCCGGACAGACTGTATTCGGCCAATGTCCTGCGCCTGGCTGGCGAGAGCATCAGGGAAGCCAGCCAAATCCCGAATCCGGGGCCACGCCTGGTGGGCCAGGCGACGAAACTGGCGACGCTGATGGAGGACGCGACCAAGCCGGTCCCCGTAACACTGCGTTCCGACAACCGGACCGACATCGTGGTGTTCCGTGTCGGGCGGCTCGGCACGTTCGATAAGTTCGAACTTCAGCTCAATCCGGGGACCTATACTGTGCAGGGCACCCGCGAAGGGTATCGGGATGTCCAACACAAACTGACCGTCCGACCGGGTGAACGTGTCGGTCCTGTCATGATCCGTTGTGAGGAACCCATTTGAGCGCGGAGATCACGGTCAGCGATATCGCTGGCGAAAGACAATTCGCACCGGAAGACCTCCCCTTGCCGATTGGCGTGGGGGAGCCGGGTGGTGTGAACCTGCTCGACGACCCGCCTGGCAGACCGGTCGCATTCGTCGGTGTGTCCGCCGGCAGATTCTTCCTGCAACCGGGACCTGACCGACAGCTTGCAACCCTCAACAAGCTTCCGCTGACCGAGTCCGTTTGGCTGGATGGTTGCCAGGTATTGGTGGCCCGCGGTTGTGAGGTGTCGTTTTCTATCAGCGGCCAGGATCTGCGTATCTCGGTCGAGAGCGATCCGTCTGATCGAGTGACGGTGACCGGTCGTATTGTCGTCCGACGAGCCAGAGGTCACAGCACCGGAGGTCCAGACGATCGCGCCGGCGGCTTATCAATCCGGCGCCGACGCATCGAGCAAGTCCGGAAGGCGTCTCCCCGTGGTGGCTATCGTCCTGTGGAGCGCGCTTGCCATCCTCGCCACGTCGGCCTGGTTCATGTTCACCGCGAGGTCGGTCGAGGTCATTATCAGCCCGACGCCCGAAGCCTACTCGGTCGAAGGCGCCCTGGTATTTCGCTTCGGCCCGCGCTACCTGATGCGACCGGGGGAATACGGGGTGACGGCCACGCTCGAGGGCTATGAACCGCTAGACGCGACAGTGGAAGTCACCACCGACAAGGCCCAGTCACTGCAATTGACGATGGAGCGCCTGGGAGACCGGCTGTATGTGGAGACACCGGACGTGTCTGGTGCAGAGGTGGCTGTCGACGGCGATGTCATTGGAGTGACACCGCTGGAGAATCAGAGAATCAGGCCGGGGCGCCGTCGCGTCGTCGTCGCTGCCGATCGCTACGTGCCCGACAGCCGTGATCTCGATGTCGAGGGTGGCGGCAACGAAGTACGAATCAGTGTGACCCTGGTCCCGGACTGGGCCGATGTCACCTTGAACAGCGAACCGCCTGGTGCCGACGTCGTCGTGGATGGCGAGGTGGTCGCCCAGACACCGGCGCAGTTCGAACTGCGTTCGGGCAGCCACGATCTGGAGTTGCAACTGGCCGGCTACAAGAGTTGGCGCCAGCAGGTAACGGCGGAACCTGACACGCCCATGGCGCTGGAAGACGTGGCCTTGCGCCCGGCAGACGGGTCGTTGCGGCTGACCAGCGATCCGTCCGGCGCCACGGTGTTGGTGAACGGTCAGTTCCGCGGCAAGACCCCGCTGACTGTCGACCTCGAACCCGGCAAGGGGTTTCGCGTGGAAGTCAGCCAGGCCGGTTACCAGAGCTCTGAGCGGACCATTCGGCTCAAGTCCGGCGAAAAACGCCATGCGGCGATAGACCTGGAAATGATCACCGGTGTCGTCAACCTCCAGGTGCAACCGGAGGGCACGACCTTGCTTGTCGATGGCCAGGAGAGAGGTATCGCGCCGTCACAACTTGAATTGATCGCGATCCCGCACCGACTGGAGTTTCGCAAAGAGGGCTACGTCACCCAGGCGACGACGGTAGCGCCGACAGCCGGCATTCCACAGAAGATCCAGATCCGCCTGTTGACGGAGGAGGAGGCCGCGCTGGCGAAAATCCCGCCGCGGATAGCGACGGCGCAGGGAGCTGAACTGGTTCTCGTAAGATCGGGTAGTTTCACGATGGGAACCGAGAGGGGTGACAGCGGGCGTCGGGCCAACGAGGGCCTGCGCCAGGTCAAGCTGACCAATCCGTTCTACATCGGGGTGCGCGAAGTCACGAACCGGGAGTTCAAGGAGTTCAAGCGATCGCACAGGTCGGGCACGGCCATCGGGTACGGCCTGGACATGGACGATTACCCGGTCGTGCGGGTCAGTTGGCAGGACGCGGCCGCGTACTGCAATTGGCTCAGTCAGAAGGAATCGCTGCCGCCTGCCTACAAGACCGAAGATGCCAGGTTGGTGTCGATCTGGCCGCCGACCAGGGGTTACCGGCTGCCGACAGAGGCCGAGTGGGTCTGGTCGATGCGTTACTCGGGTCAGCCGGGCAAGCCGCAAAGGTATTCCTGGGGCAACAGCATGCCGCCACCGCCTGGGTCCGGAAACTTTGGTGACCAGTCGGCCCGAGCGGGGATTCGCGAAGTGCTCAGCAGTTACAACGATGACTATCCGATCACTGCGCCGGTGGGCAGCTTTTCCCCGAGCCCGCTTGGCATTTTCGATGGCGGTGGCAACGCGGCGGAATGGACCGCCGATCTGTACCGCGCCTACACCGGCCTCGATGAGGGAGTGGATGTCGATCCGATCGGTGCAACGGAGGGACGCTACTATGTCATCCGTGGCACAAGCTGGCGCCATTCCAGTATCACAGAGCTACGTCTGGCCTATCGTGATTTCGGCGATGAGTTGAGACCGGATGTAGGATTCAGAATCGCGAGAAGCGTCGAGTAACGTACACTCGTCCGGGTAGAGGCCGAGGAGATCAGCCTATGCTGCGCATACTGACAATTTTGCTGCTCTTAACAATGCTCGTTGGCGCGCCGGTGCTGGCACAGGCCCCTCCCGAACAGGAACCTGTTACCGAAGCGGAAGCGGAGATTGAGGAAGAGGCCGAGGAACCTGCGGAAGAGACGGTTGCCGAGGAAGATGAGCTCGATCTGCCCGACATCGATGTCTGGTCCGAGGAGGACCAGGACGATGATGTCTTTGTCCCCACTGAATCCATATCGGCAGATGCGTCGATAGCCTTTCCCGTCGATATCTAACAACGCCAGGAAACCGCATGAGAAAAAACATCCCGGTCGAATTCATTTATCAGATCTTCGCGCTGATCGTCGTGATCATCCTCGTGCATGGGTTCTACGTATCCATCGTGCGTCCGAGCGCCGACGCGGAACTGCGGGCCGAGTCGATCGCCATGAAGGAGGATCCCGAGTACGTGGCGAAACGGTCTTTCGTCGTCATCATCCGTGACTACGAGCAGGAAGCCTGTTTCATTCTCATGCTGTGGGCCACGACGATTATGGCTTACAAGGGCTTTACCGCTTACAAGGAGCGCAAGCTGCTGGAGCAGGACCTGGTGCCCGTCGCGGAAGGCATGAAGATACTTCCCGAGGACACCAGGGAGTACGCGCGCCAGCTGGAGGCCTTGCCGGACTCGGTGAGGGAGACCCTTTTGCCCAGGGCCCTGATCACGGCGCTGCAGCGATTCGACTCAACAAGAAACGTGCAGGACGTTTCCCAGGCAGCCTATGAGCTTTGCGACGCTGAGGCGGATCGCCTTGATTCCGAATTATCGATGATCCGGTATATCGCCTGGGCGATCCCTTCGATCGGATTTATTGGTACCGTTCGCGGTATCGGTGAAGCGCTATCCCAGGCGCACAAGGCCGTCGAGGGCGATATCGCAGGCGTAACGCAATCGCTCGGTGTGGCGTTCAACTCGACGTTCGTTGCCCTGCTGTTGTCCATCATTCTGATGTTCATGGTGCATCAGCTGCAACTGGCCCAGGAACGCTTCGTCCTGGACTCGAAGACCTATTGTGATCGCCAGCTCATCCGTCACATGAGGGTGCGATAACGCCTGGGACCATGAGCACGCTGGCGATCGAGATCAACGACAGCGGCATCCTGGTTGCACGGGACGGCCGCTGGCGCGACGTGGGTCCCGGCTACGCGTTGCTCGACCCGGGCGAGCCCCTGCTGGGCGAGGACGCGAGGGCACAGGCCCGTTTGCGACCCAGGGGCCTGGAGAACAGGTTCTGGCAGGATCTGAGCGTGCGCCCCTTGTCCCGCGCGATGCCCTACGCGGCCAATCAGGCGGATCTCGCCTGCGCTCAGCTGCGATCGATCTGGACGGCGGAGAGCGACGACTCCGTGGAGTCCGTGATCTTCCTCGTGCCCGGGTTCTTTACCAACGAGACCCTCGGCTTGTTGCTCGGGATCGCACAGGATTGCGGGGTACCGGCGCGTGGCGTCGTCGACACGGCGGTCGCGGCAAGTCCGGAGCTGGTCAATGGCCGCAGCCTGCTGCACATGGATATCCACCTTCACGCAACAGTCCTGACGGAATTGGTGGCGGCCGGTGGCGTCGCGCGCGGCAAGGTGCAGGTTCTCGAGGCGGTCGGTCTCGCGAGCCTGGAACAAAACTGGATGGCGACGACGGCGGAGGCCTTTGTGCGCCAGACCCGCTTCGATCCACTGCACGACGCCGGTACGGAACAGGTATTGGCCGACGGACTGCCACAGTGGCTCTCCGCGCTTGTGGATCAAGCGGAGACCGGCATCGAATTGCAACGCGGTGAGCGCACATTGACTGCGTCGGTGACAAGGCGACAGTTGATCGAAGTGGCGGCACCGCTATACGAGCGCCTTGCCCGCATGGTCGACACGGCACGCCTGACGAGCGGTCCCGTCACGCTCAACCTGTCGCACAGGCTGGGTCGACTTCCCGGGCTGGCCGACCGCTTGCGGGAGATCGACGATGTAGAAGTCGAGAATCTGCCGGAAGGGCGGGCCGTGTTGGGCGCTCTCGAGCGGAGCGGGGACATCCTTTCGCCGGGTGAGAATGTCCGCTTCACCACCATGCTGCCTCTGCATCAGGCGAGCGAGCTTCCTGTCGATGACCTGCCGCCGCCCCCGATGGCCGATACCCGGCCACGGCCCACGCATCTTTTGGCCGGTTCCGTTGTCTACCGGATATCGGCCGAACAGATCACGATCGGCGCGGCGCCGCCGGCCGACCAGAGGCCGGTGGTCGTCAGCGGCGGGGTCGAAGGCGTGTCGCGACGTCATTGCTCGGTCTTCCGCCGGGACGAGGACATCGTGGTAGCGGATCACAGCCGCTACGGCACATTCCTGAACGATCGCAAGGTTCAGGGTGAAGCCGTTTTGGCCGTCGGCGACGTGATCCGGGTCGGCTCACCGGGCAGCAGCTTCGTGCTGGTCGAGGCCAGGGACTGAGATGGCGAGAAAGAACCGCGGATTCGAAACATTCAGCCTGTCGTTTCTCGACGCGATGGCCTGTGGGTTCGGCGCGGTCATCCTGCTATTCATGATCATCAGCGCGACCATGACGCTGCGCAAGAACGAACTGAACAAGCATCTGAGCGAACAGGCTGACAAGGCGAAGGTAGAACTTAGCGAAGGTGAACGGAATCTTGTTCAGATCAAGAACCAGATCGATGATACCGATCGCAAGAAGGTCGAGGCACAAGGAGCCGCGCGGCGGATCATCGAGTTGATCGAGGAGAAGAAGGTCGAGTTGGCCCAGATGGACAACGACACGGTGGCTGACGAGGAGCACATCAACAAACTCAAGGCCGACCTCAAGCAACTCGAAGAGGCTAACAAGCGCCTGTCAGCAGCAAGTACGGACCCAAGCGATCTCGGTACCCGCATGCGTGCGATCCAGGGTGACGGATCACGGCAATATCTGACCGGACTCAAGGTCGGCGGGCGACGCATCATGATCCTGCTCGACACGTCGGCCAGCATGCTAGGCGACACCATCGTCAACGTGATTCGAAGGCGCAACATGGCACCGGCGCAGCGCATCCGGGCGCCGAAGTGGCAAAGGGCATTGCGAACCGTCGAGTGGGTCGCCGCCCAGTTCGAACCGCAGACCAAGTTCCAGATCGTCAGCTTCAACGAAGAGGCACTGTCCGTGCTGCCGGAAAGCGACGGCGAGTGGCTGGAAGCCGCCGATGCCGACTTGCTGGAGGAGGCGATCAGTGCGACCAGGAAGCTGGTTCCCGCCAATGGCACCAGCTTGCACCACGCATTCAGGGCCGTCGCCGGGATCAGCCCGCCACCCGACAACGTAATACTGATCATCGACAGTCTTCCGACCCAGGGTGAGTCACGGCCGCGTGGCGAAACCGTGACAGGCAGGACGCGACTACGTCTGTTCAACAGCTCGCTGCGCGAACTGCCGGGCAACATTCCGGTGAACGTCATCCTGTTTCCGATGGAGGGCGATGCGGCAGCCTCGACGGCGTTCTGGCGCCTGGCCGAGCGTTCGCGCGGCGCCTATCTCGCCCCTTCGCGTGACTGGCCATGAGCAGGCGCAAGAAAAGGCGCGAGGTCGAGGTCGCGGGTCTGTCGTTCCTCGACGCGATCTGTTGCGGGTTCGGCGCGGTCATCCTCCTCCTGGTGCTGACCAAGTTTGCCGAACCGGTCATCATCGAGCAGACCACCGAGGAACTCGAGGCGATCATCGTCAGCCTGGAGGAAGAGCTGGAGGAGATCCGCGGCGAAACGCGGATCCAGAACGCCGCCCTGGAGACCAAGAAGGAACAGTTGTCCGAGGACGAAAGACGGCTGGCCCGCCTGCAGGGTGACCTGTCGAGAATCGAGGGTCAGTTCGCCGCGTCCAATTCCAATGCGTCGGTGTCGAGTACCGTCGCCGGCCAGCTCGCCGAGGCCCGTCAACGACTGACGCTGGAGATGCAGAGGCTGGAAGCGCAGCAACAACGACAGCAGTTGGAAAGCAACCTCGTAGGCGGTATCCCGGTCGATAGCGAGTACATCATCTTCATCATCGACACGTCGGGCAGCATGCAGAATTTCAGCTGGCCGACGCTGTTGCGGAAGATCAACGAAGTGCTGGACGCTTATCCGACCGTGAAGGGAATCCAGGTGATGAACGACATGGGCGCATATCTGTTCTCGCGCTTCCGTAATAAGTGGATCCCCGATACACCGGCACGTCGTCGCGGCATCATCAGCTCGCTGTCGAGCTGGCAGCCCTTCAGCAACTCAAGCCCTGTCGAGGGCATAACGACCGCGATCCAGACTTTCTGGGCGCCGGACAAGAAGATCAGTATCTACGTATTCGGCGACGAGTTTACCGGCCGTTCCATCGAGCAGGTCGTCCGGACGGTCGATCGAATCAACCGGGCGGACAACCAGGGTAATCGCCGGGTTCGCATTCACGCGATCGGTTTCCCGTACGTGTTCAGCCAGCCGGAGAACATGCGGTCGACGGGCGTACGGTTCGCGACCCTCATGCGTGCGCTATGCCAGAAAAACGGCGGCACATTTGTCGGCCTGACTGACTTCTGACCCCGGCAATCCGGTTTTGGCTATACTTGATGGCCTGCCCGCGCGGGACAGGACCTGTGTGCAAGAGGGGATCAGCATGGATTCAAATATCGTTATCGAACTTGACGAGCAAGACCAGAAACAACTGAGCGAGATTTTTCACGCGGCGCGGATGGAGATCAGTGGCATCGACCAGAACGATGTCATGAAAGCGTGTCGCACGCTGCTGGCAGACGCAGCCCAGGCTGGCGCCCCCGTATTCGTGATGACAAGGCTGGGCCGTCTCGAGAGGCTGGTGAAGATGGTCGAAGACGAGGACTGGCAGCTTCCCGTAGAGGACATCGGCCGGGTGATCAACGCGCTGGCCTACTTTGCCAACACTCAGGACCTGATCCCCGACAACGTGCCCGGACTCGGATACCTCGACGACGCTGTGATGGTGGATCTCGTCATGCGGGAGCTGAAGCACGAGGTTGAGGCCTACGACAGCTTCTGCGAATTCCGCAAGGCAGAGGGTGAGCGTCGTGCTGCCAAGGGCGATCAGGCCAACGTGACGCGATCCGACTGGCTGGCCGAGCAACGCCGCAAAGCAAGCGAGACCCGCGACAGCAAGGGCTGGTTGCCCTGGAAGCGCAAAAAGAAGTCCTTCCTCGACTAGATTCGTCAGAAACCCGAATCTCCAGGGCGGCCGGTTTTCCGGCCGCCTTTTTTTGTCATATTTCTCCCGCTATTCGTCGTGATGTCGCCCGCTGATTGACAGCTGCCGGCGCTGAAATGTGTGTCGTGGGACGCGCCTGTTGCCGTCCCGGTGAATGACACAAGGAGTCAGACCATGTTTCAGCAATCTATCAACATTGTCCCCGCCATTGCGATGTCACTGGCGCTGGTTGCCGGTACCGCCCAGGCGGAACCGGTCGGCACGCGTGGCGAGAACCTGGGTGTGGGATCTGGTGCAGCGATCGGTGGGCTTGCAGCGGGACCTGCGGGTGCCATCATCGGCGCCGCTGTCGGCGGCCTGATGGGTAATCGCGTGGAGCGTGCCCGCCTTGCCGAGCAGCTGGAAGGCGAGCTGGCCCAGGCGGAGGCCGAGGCGTCGGATCTCAGGGCCGCGCTCGACAACGCACTTGCAAATCTCGCCGACCGCGAATCGTTGATCGCGGACCTGCAGCGTCGTACCACGACGCCGGACGGTCTCGAACTGGAGGTGCTGTTTCGCACCGGCAGCAGCGAGCTCGACGACGAGAGCCGGCACCGCCTGGACAGTCTTGTGCGGGTTCTCGACCGCAACCCGGAGCTGATCGTCAGCCTGGATGGATACGCGGACCCGCGGGGCGATAGTGACAGCAACCAGTTGTTATCCGAGGCCAGGACCGATGCCGTGCGCCAGACCCTGATCGACCGCGGTATTCCACTAGATCGCATCGCCTCCCGGGGGCACGGGGACGCCATGTCCAGCGCCGCGGAGGGTGATCTCGACGCCTACGCGCTGGAACGCAATGTCCGTATCCGGCTGGACGACCCGGCTGCTGACACACAGGTCGCACACAGCGACTGACCATAGCGACGAACGACCGACCCTCCCCTCTTGGCGGGCCAACGCGGCCCGCCCTTTTTTGTGCAGCGGATTCCCGCTGGCATAATCCCAGCCTCATGTCTCCAGGGGAGGTCCGCAGTGCAACAGTTTTTTACCGCTGAGCCGGGTTCCGACGTTCGCGACGTCTATCTCGTCGGCACCAATGAGTTCGCCACCTGGCTGAAGCAGGCGCCGGAGGCGACCCAGCGGTGGCTGGAGGACAATGCATTCAAGGCAACGGCCGGACAGATACAGCAGATCCCGGGCGACGACGGTCGCCTGCAGGCCGTCGTGATGGGCCTCGGGGAACGAACCGCCGGAGTGCGCGACCTCGCGGCGTTATCGCAAGCAGTGCCGCTCGGTACCTATCGTCTTGCGGGACCGCAGACACCGGACCCGGACCTTTGCGCCCTCGGTTGGACAATCGGTCAGTATCGGTTCGATCTGTACAAGCAATCGGGGGACAGGAAACCCAGGACACTGGTCTGGCCCGATGGCGTGAATCGTGAATGGGTGGTGGCGGCCGGCGAGGCGGACAAGCTGGTGCGCGACCTCGTCAATACGCCTGCGGCCGACATGGGACCGGCCGAGCTCGAAGCGGCCGCGCGTGACCTGGCATCCGAATATGAGGCGCAATGCACCGTCATCGCAGGCGACGAACTTCTGGCCGAGAACTTCCCGTCCATCCACGCGGTGGGTCGTGCCAGCACCAAGACGCCGCGCCTGATCGATCTGCGCTGGGGTGATTCCGACCGGCCGAAAGTCACCCTGGTCGGCAAGGGCGTAAGTTTCGATAGCGGTGGGCTGAACATCAAACCGGCCGCGGGCATGCGCTACATGAAGAAAGACATGGGTGGCGCAGCCCACGTATTGGGTCTCGCCAACATGATCATGGCGCTCGGTGTGCCGGTGTCGTTGAGAGTGTTGGTCTCCGCGGTCGAGAACAGCATTTCGGGCAACGCATACCGGCCCGGCGATGTCCTGCAGACGCGCAAGGGCATCACGGTAGAGATCGGAAATACGGACGCGGAGGGCAGGATCGTCTTGTCCGATGCGCTCGCCCTGGCCGACGAGGAGTCGCCGGACCTGATCATCGACATGGCGACGCTGACCGGCGCCGCGCGCATCGCCCTCGGTCCGGAATTGCCGGCGATGTACACCGAAGACGACGCACTTGCCGCGCGACTTGGCGAGTTGTCAGGGACGCAGCAGGATCCGCTGTGGCGCATGCCGATGTGGGATCCCTACGATGCCGACATGGCCAGTAGTGTGGCCGACGTCAATCACATCGCGAGCAGTCCGCTCGGTGGTTCGATCCATGCTGCGTTGTTCCTGCGACGCTTCGTCGAGAATGCCGGCACCTTTGTTCACTTCGACATCTTTTCGTGGAATTCGAAGAAGAGGGCAGGCCGACCCGAGGGCGCCGAGACGCAATGCATCCGGGCGATCCATGCGTTGATTGCTGAACAGTACTCTGGGTAATAAAATAGAATTATATCAATAAATTATTGAATTTTATTAAAGTTAAATATTGATATAATTCAAGATACGAAACTCGGTTTATCTTGTCTCTTCAGGGTCGGCCCCGGGCCAGAATTCGATGCGTAAGCGTCAATAGCAATGCGGCCAGCGTCAACGCAATCGCGACCAGGATCACGGCGATGTAACCGAATAAGTCCGGTGCCTTCATGACCGTCGACATCAGTGATTCCTCGTAATAGAAGAACCACTGGTGGCCCTCCGGGAATACCCAGCGGTGGAGTGCATAGAACACCTCGGTGGCGCCCAGGGCCACGACCACCAGCGCCGCGACAATGACGCCAGCTACCGAGCCGATCGCGAGCCTGAACGGCGAGGGCAGCACAGTTCCTTTGCGACGCATGGCAACGACCAGTAAGACGATCGCAAGCAGCGCGATCACGCCGGCGCGCTCGAGCAGGTCGACGAGTCTCGCGACGTCTGTCAGGTGCACAATCTCGGGCGGGCGCAGCATGACACCAAGGACTCGTCCCGACGCATCGCGATATTCGATCGCACCGAGCCCCTTGCCGTCATTGCGGATCGAAGTCGCGATCTCGGAGAAAAGTCGCCGGTGCTCGTCGCGGGTAGTCGATTCGAAGTTTCGTCGGTAGCGATTCTGCGGCGCGAATTCCGCGATGTGTTCATCGATCGCCATCGCGTCGTAGAGGGTCGGGTAAAGGAAGTCGACAGCGGCAAGGAATCGCCAGGCGAGAAACAGCGATCCGAGCAGGACGACAGGGATCAGCAGGACCAGGAAAAAAGTCCTGCCCGGTGTTCGATCGGTGTTGCGTCCTGCCATCGCCTGAGCCTAGCACGAAGGCGTTACGATGCGTTTCGTAAACAGCGGTTCTGCGTTAAGATGCGCGGATCGGATCCACAGGCGCACCGGCGCTGATGGATCACTGAACTCGAAACCGGTTGGAGATCAAAATGAAGAAGATCGTAATGACTTTGATCGCAGCAGGCCTCCTGGCTTCCTGCTCAACGGGAACCGATCCCAAGACCCAGGGTATTCTCGATGTCGCCCGACCGCCCAACCAGTTCCAAATCGCCCGAATCATCAGCATCAATGGGCAGAACGTCGTCGGTGCACAGACCCGTTTCACGCAGTGGGTGGACGCGGGCACGCATACCGTGGTCGTGACCGCGGTGATGAGCGAAGGCATGGCCGTCGGCACGGTCAACACGCGCAACAACCGTGGCCAGGGTGAGTTCACGATCGATGTCGAGGCGGGCAAGCGCTATCGGATAGCCATTTCGCCAACCGACCGCACGGGTGGCTGGGAGCCGGTCGTCTGGTCCGTCGAGGACATCTGACAAGAGCGGGGACAGACTTATGAATAGAGTGTTTACTGGAATCCTCGCCGGCGCCGCGCTCCTGCTGGCCGGCGCCGTGCAGGCAGAGGATGCGGCGACGCAGTGCGTCATCGACTTCGGCGAAGTACCGGCTAAGCTCTACCCGGCGCGTCTCGCCGAGCTCGACGGTGAGAACAACATGGCGTCATCGAAGATCGCCTTCTGGCTGGACCCGGGTGACCACACGATCGTTGTGACGGCGATGATCGACAATGACATGGATGTGGGTACGATCGAGATCGCCCAACACACGGACCCGGGCAAGGTCACCATCGGCTGCGAGGCTGGCAAGCGATACCGCATCGCAGCCCAGGCCCTGGACAACCGAGGCAAGTGGCAGCCGGTGATCTGGAAGGAAGAGGATCTCTGAGACGACCGGTCCCGGTTTCCTAAGTCGATTTCCTCGGCGCCGTGAGGCTGCGTCGGTAGGGCAGCATTTCCTGCACCTCACCTTTTAGCTGGCGATTCTTGTGCTCGCGCCAGAATGCTGCCGTCAGCAGATCGGAGTGCGCCTCGAGGAAGATCTCCATGTGGTGCGGTTCGAGGCCGAGGAACGACCCGAATTGCTCCGGGAACACATCGTCATCATCGACGTAGAACCAGGCGTCAGCCTGCATCTCTTCCTCCAGTGTCGACGGCTCCGGCATCTCGCGGAAATTGCACTCTGTGACGAGACACAGTTCATCGTAGTCGTAGAAGATCACCCGACCATTGCGGGTGACGCCGAAGTTCTTGAGTAGCAGATCGCCCGGAAAGATGTTGGACGCCGCGAGATCACGGATCGACTGCCCGTAGTCGAGTACCGCCATCCTGGCTTCATCGGGCTCCGCCTCCTGCAGAAAGAGGTTGAGCGGTGTCATGCGACGCTCCACGTAGACATGGCCTATGACGAGCTTGTCGTCTTCTATCCGGCAGGTTTCCGATGCCCGGGTCAACAGCTCTTCGAGCAGCTCGGGAGTGAAGCGACTCTTGCGGAAACGCAGCAGCCTGAACTCCTGGGCGTCCACCAGCCGACCCGCGCGATCGTGCTTGAATACAAGCTGGTACTTGTTCAGCACGTCGCGTCGGACGACCGTCTTCGGGTAGTCGAAACGGTCCCGGATCACCTTGAAGACGATGTCGTAGGAGGGCAACGTGAAGACGATCATCACCATGCCCTTGTCGCCGGGTGCATCAACGAACCGGTCCGTGGAATCGCGCAGGTGACGGAAGAAACTCCTGTAGCGTTCCGTCTTGCCCTGCTTGGCACGACCCAGGACGGTATAGATCTCGGCCACCGGTTTGCCCGGCATGATGGTGCGCAGGAACACGATGGCGTCGGCGACGGTCTCGAGGTCCACGTGGATATACGAGCGCGTGAATCCAAACAGGATGCCGACATCCCGGCTGTCGGTCATGGCCGCGTCGACGACTATGCCCTTGCCGGTGTTTCGCAATGCGATCACCAGCGGCTCGATACGACCCTGGTCGCCGACTGCGCGACCGACGATATAGGCTCTCGTGTTCTGGTAGAAGACCGGCCGGATAAACTCGATCCGCTGCACTGAATCGTCACCACCGCGTGACCGCCAGTGACGCCTCAACTCCCGAGTCAGGAAACCCGCGCAATCCGCTTTCTCCAGCCAGTCGATATCGAAAGCGTAATCGTCGAGAACCTTCTCGAAGGTCTCGTTGACCGGGTCGCTGAGGTGATAGACGTTGAGGCGGATAGTCCGGTTGATGGTTTCCATCGGCCGGTAGTCGACGGCAACGAATTCGACATCGGGATCGATGCCCACGGTCTCGAAGATCTTGCGCGTTATCGAGCTGAAATAGGTCTTTGTGAACTCGACGTCGACATAGTCGCGGATCTGGTCCGCATATTCCGTCTTGATAGCGTGCCACAGGTCGCGATCGTGGAACCGGTCGCCGAGGAAGTCCCGGAGCTGATCCACCATCTCCTGCACGAACAGCGCGTAAAGTTCTATCCGCTCGACCATATCCTGCTGGCCGGTCTTCCAGTCGCGCTCCTGGAAACGGATTCGCGCACGTCGTGTGACGGCGCTGAACTCCTCGTTGTAACGCGCGAACGCGCGACGGATCTCCGCGGCGGTATGCCGCGCGATCTCGAGGTCGGTGCCGCCCTGGCTCAAGGGACTACAGGTTGCGGATCAGCTCGTCGGCCCACTCGCTGCACTTGACCTCGGTGGCGCCCTCCATCAGTCGTGCAAAATCATAGGTCACGATCTTGCTGGCGATCGTTTTGTCGATCGCGGAGATGATTCTGTCTGCTGCTTCCGTCCAGCCCAGGTAACGCAGCATCATCTCGCCCGACAGGATGAGCGAGCCCGGGTTCACCTTGTCGAGGTTGGCGTATTTTGGCGCCGTTCCGTGGGTGGCCTCGAATACTGCGTGCCCGGTCTGATAGTTGACGTTGCCGCCGGGAGCAATGCCGATACCGCCGACCTGCGCCGCGAGCGCGTCGGAAAGATAGTCGCCGTTGAGATTGAGTGTAGCGATTACGTCGAACTCCCGCGGCCGGGTGAGGACCTGCTGCAGGGTGATGTCGGCGATGGCGTCCTTGATCAGGATCCGACCCGCGGCCAACGCTTCCTCCTGCTCCTGGTTCGCGGCGTCGCCGCCTTTCTCTGCGCGTGTGCGTTCCCACTGGTCCCAGGTATAGGTCTGTTCGGGATAGTCCCGCTCTGCAAGGGCGTAACCCCAGTTGCGGAAGGCCCCCTCGGTGAACTTCATGATGTTGCCCTTATGGACGAAGGTCACGCTCTTGCGGCCATTCGCAATGGCGTACTCGATTGACGCGCGGACCAGTCGTTCCGTCCCTTCCTGGGAAACCGGCTTCAGCCCGACGCCGGAGGTGTCGGGGAAGCGGATCTTGTCGAAACGTTCCGGGAAATGTTCCTTCAGCAAGCCGAGGAATTCCGCTGTGTCGTCCGCGCCTTGCTCGAACTCGATGCCGCAGTATATGTCTTCCGTGTTCTCCCGGAAGATCACCATGTCGACATCCTTCGGCTCGCGCACCGGCGAGGGCACTCCTTCGAACCAGCGTACGGGGCGCAGGCAGACATAGAGATCGAGCAATTGTCGCAAGGCGACATTCAATGATCGGATGCCGCCACCGATAGGTGTGGTCAGCGGGCCCTTGATGGCGACGAGAAAGTCGCGGCAGGCCTGCACACTCTCTTCAGGCAGCCAGGTGTGCAACAGGTTGTTGGCCTTCTCGCCGGCATAGATCTCCATCCAGCTGATCTTCTTCTGCCCGCCGTAGGCTTGCTTGACCGCCGAATCCAGGACCCGGACCGTTGCCCGCCAGATATCCGGACCGGTGCCGTCGCCCTCGATGAACGGGATGATGGGATTGTCCGGGACATTCAGACGACCATCCTCGATGGTGATCCGACTGCCGTCTTCCGGTACGACGATTGATGCCTCTGCCATCTGTCACTCTCCTCGTGTTGCGCGACGACCCGACAGGGCATGAACGGCCTGCGGGTGGAACAGGGGATGATAACTCTTTGCGAGGCTGTAGTGACCCCGATGGCAATCAGGGCAGGGCAGCGCTGCGGGCCGTTTCCCAGGCCAGCATCGTCTCCTTGCGGCGTGTACCCCAGTGATAGCCGCCCAGGGATCCGTCGCTACGCAGGACACGGTGACAGGGGATGATCCATGCCACGGGGTTGCGACCGACCGCATTGCCTACGGCGCGCGCGGCCTCCGGCCGCCCGACCGCCCGGGCCAGTTCGCCATAACTGATGGTCTCGCCCGCTGACAGCTTGAGCAGCGCCTTCCAGACCTGAACCTGGAAGTTGGTGCCGCGGACATGGAGGCGGACCTGCTTCGAACCGGCGCCGGCGAAGATGCTCTGCGCCAGTTCCCCGGCATGGGCCGGGTCCGATGCCAGGGTGGCCATGGGCCAGCGACGGGCCAGCGATTCGGCGAACCGGTCCGCGCCCGAAGCATCGACGAATTCCAGCGAACAGATCCCGCGCGGCGTCGCCGCGATCGCGCAATCTCCGAACGGGGTCTCGGCCTCGCCGTATCGGATGACGATGTCTTCGCCGCCGCTGCGGTGTTCCCCGGGGGAGACGGCTTCGAGATCGACGAACAGGTCGTGGAGGCGGCCGGGGCCGGACAGGCCCAGATCGACCGATGCCTCCAGCAGGCCAGAGCCGTTTTGCAGCTCGTCACGGGCCGATTCGTGGGTCACGATCCGCAGGTACTGGTGCGGGGAGATGCCCGCCCACTCCCTGAAAAGGCGGCTGAAATGATAGGGACTGAGGCTGGCCGCACGTGCCATCTCGCTGACGGACGGCTGGCTGCGGAAGTTCGCCCGTATCCAGTGGATGGCGTCCGCGATCCGCCGATAGTCTCTTTGCCTGATCATGGGGTCAGTGTAGGGTCGTCAGGATCCCCTGCCCACCCGAATCGTGCTGGTCTACTCGGTCGTCGGCAGAGGCTTCAGCAGGTCCTCGGTACGACGGACCATCAACTCGTACTTGGCTGAGGGTATCTCGAACACCCAGCCCTGGAGGCGATTGTTGTCCCTGGCAACGGCCTCAGCAACCGCTCTGGCAGGCTTCTCGACTTCTCCGATCGCGTCTTCCGCGCGTTCGGCAGCATCCGAATCAGCGTCTTCCTCAACGGCTTCGGGTGCATCCTGCAGACTGACGCCGAGGGTGACGAATCGACCATCGTCGGTTTTCCAAACGTGCAGCTTGACGATACGGCCGTCGTCGATCGTGTAGGTCGTTTCAACCTCCGGGTCACCCCCATCAAACTGGTCTGCCGGGACAACGTCGTCGAGCTGCAGGCCGCTCAAGGCGGTCGACATCGACTCTACAGCCGTTGGGCTCGTCAGTTCACGCCCTTCCGGCAAATCGCGCAGAATCATCCAGTCGGCGATGCGATCGAGCCGCAGTGTCTCGCCATCGGCGTGGGTCACGATCACCTGGGTCACCGATTTCGACTGGATGTCCAATAGATCCCGGTCCAGCCAGTCAAGGCTTGCGCGGGAAGGATCGAGCTCGCTGTCGACGAGGTAGCTCTGTGCGTCGCCGGAGCGCCTTACATAGGTGCCACCGCCACCGCGCGTCTCGAGATCCCCGACGATGACGCCGACAGGCGATGCCGGACCCGCGATCTCGACAAGCGCGCCAGAGCCCGCTTCCGTCGTGACATCTTCGACGCCGAGACGCGGATAGAAGTCGGGATTGGCGGTCTTGGCTTCGTCGATACGCGCATCCGCCAGTCTGATCAGGAATTGCCTGATCTTGCCCGAGTCTGCTGCATATCGTTGTGGCAAGACGATCCAGCCATTGTCTACTAGGACGATCGTGACGACCTTGTCGCCGTCGGACATGGTCAGGTTGATCCTGTTGGCTGCGTTCAGCGATTCGCTTAGATCGGGCAACAGCAGTCGACCGACCATCGAGTTTTTAGCCACACGCGGCTTTCCGTTCAGCAGCATCGCACCGATGATCACTAGCACGGCGATGACGGCGAGGACGATGAGTGTCTTGCTTTTCATAGTCGGTTACACACCCTGGCTGGCGCGCCGGCGGCGGGCGCGCATGACGGCGAAGAAGATCGCCAGGACGGACAGCAACAGGGGCACGAGCCCGATATTGATGATCTTGAGTCGCGTGCCAAGGTCCTCGATGCTTCGATCAAGATCGTGTCGCACATCCCGCAGGGCCTTGCGGATATTCAGCCTTTCCTCCTGGAAACGCAGCAACTCTTCGCGCTGTTCCGGCGTGATGATCGCGACATTTTCGTCGCTCTTGGCCGTCTGTAATTCATTCAGGCGCCGCTCGGTTGCCTCCAGTTCGGTCTGCAGACTCTGTTCCTTGGCTCGATAAGCAGCATCGGCTTCGCGTCGTAGCTCCTCGACGCGGTCGAAAGGCCGCGAGAATGTGCCGCGGCTACGGACGCCGATCAGGTCACTGCTGCCGATCATGTTTTCGACTGCATTGATCGCCAGCGCGCCATTGTCAGCGAAAGCTGACTGGATACGCTGACCGAAGAAATTCTGGGTCTGGACCCACATTCGGTCCGTCAGGGTGTCGGTATCCGCGACGACGATGATATTGGCCGCTCCTTCCGTCGCAGCGATGTGCTCAGGCAGCGGCTCGTCCTCATCAGCTTCTGCGGGTGGTCCCTCGGGGAAAGCCGATTCCAGCGCACCGGAAATCCGGGCGGCGAGGACATAGGATTCTTCCGATGGCACGAAACCGTCCTGCAATGCTGTCGGGTCCGGCAGGAACTTCAGTTCCGACGCCGGCATGAGTCCAGACAGTTCGCTGCTGCTGACCAGCGGCAGAAAATCGAGTTCTGCACCCTCGTTCAGGGTGATGTAACCGCTGGTGCCCATGTTGATGGTATCCAGGTCGGCTGTGACCACGTCATCAGGAGCCATACCCTCCTTGTTGATGCCGATCATGGCGAGATGGCGGCTGGGCGGCTGGCCGATGCCGGTATTCACCGACAGGGCATTGACCTGGTCCAGCACCACCTGCGTTGTGTCCACGGAGAATCCCCAGCCATTAAAGACGCGCTCCAGGCTTGAGGATCGATCCTCGAACAAGGCCGCGCTGGCCAGTGCCGGATCGTTTGGGATGTCCGCGTCCGAAATCGGATCGACGAAAGCGAGCAGGTTGCCGCCGCGCATGACGAACTGATCGATCGCATAGAAGGTCTCATCCGTCAGAGCTTTCGGATGGATGACCACCAGCAGGTCAATCTCTTCGTCGATGTTCGCCACGGTAGTCTCGAGAGTTCGCACCTCGAAGAGCTGTTGCAACTGGGTCAGGATGGCCCACTCCGGGATCGGTCGCGCGCTGTTGGCGTCGTATCCCCCGCCCAGCGACAGGCTGCTGAGCAGACCTACCACCGGTTTGTCGGGATTCGACAAGGTATGGATCAGCTTGGCCAGGTCATACTCGAGGAATGATTCACGGTCGGGCTGGAAGAACGGTATCGTCTCCAGGTCGTCGATCGCGTTGGTTGCCGCGAGACCGAAGTATATGGGGTCACCGACTCCGCCCAGCGAGACCGCCTGTAGCTCGTAACCTGTGGCACGGTCCTCTTCTTCCGAGAACGGAACCGGATCGATCTCTGTGAGGATGATGCCGCCATCCGATCGCTCGGCGAATTCCTGCAGAAGCTCGCGCACCCGCCTCGCATACGTACGCAGGTACGGAACGGTCTCGGTGGCCTTGTCGGAGAAGAAGAAGTAGACGTTGATGGGTTCGTCGATGCTCTCCAGGATGTTCTCCGTGCCCTCCGAGATCGTGAACAGGTTGTTCTCTGTCAGATCGAGTCTGACGCCGCGGAACAGTGTATTGCTGAGCACCGTCAGTGCGATGAACAACAGCGCCAGTACGACCAGACCGGTGCCGCTCAGTGATTTCTTGCTTCGGGTACTCATGGGCCTAGTCCGCCTTCCTGATATCCAGAACGATGGCATTGGCCGTCAGGAAGAAGCCGATCACCATCAGGAAATACAATACCGACCGCAGATCCACGACGCCGCGTGACAGCGACGAGAAATGGGTCATGAAGGACAGCGATGCGATCGCATCAGTCAGCGCCTGCGGGGCCCAGCCGCTGAACGCGTCCAGCACCAGCGGGAAGCCCGACAGCAGGAAACCGAAACAGGCGACCACCGTGATGATGAAGGCGATGACCTGGTTGCGCGTCGTCGCCGAGATACAGGCGCCGATCGCCAGGAATGCGCCTGCCATCAGCACGCTCCCGATATAGGCCGCGATGATGACCCCGTTGTCCGGATCGCCGAGATAGTTCACTGATATCCAGATCGGGAAGGTCAGCGCCAACGCGATGCCGCAGAAGCACCACGCGGCGAGGTACTTGCCGAGCACGGCCTCCGTCATCGTGACCGGCATGGTCATCAACAACTCGATGCTGCCGGTTTTGCGTTCTTCCGCCCACAGCCGCATGGAAATCGCCGGCACCAGGAACAGGTACAGCCATGGATGGAAGCCGAAGAAGGGATCGAGATCCGCCTGGCCGCGCTCGTAGAAGTGACCCAGGTAAAAGGTAAACGCGCCGGCCAGCACCAGGAAGATCACGATGAATACGTAGGCGACGGGCGTCGAGAAATAGGCATTGAGCTCGCGCCGGAAAATGATACCGACATTTCTCATGATCGCTCCTCATGCGCTGTCGTGATGTGGCGGAATACCTCGTCCAGCTGGCCGCGTTCGACAAGCAGTTCGTCGACATGCCACCCTTTTTCCAGGGCCAGGCGCCCGATCTGGTCGAGGATGAATTCGCCGCGTTGCGGCATGACCACGAGCCGTCCGTCGCGGGCCTTGTCGACTGAGGCAACAGGTTCCAGCGACAAGAGCGCACCCTTCGCTTCGTCCTCGCTGACACCGCTGACACGCAGCCCTACGGCGTTGTGACGCGGTGACTTGGATTCCAGGGTCGAGGGCGTTTCATCGGCGAGAATCCGACCCTGGGCGATGATAATCGCCCGTGTGCATACCGCGTGGACCTCTTCCAGGATGTGGGTCGAGATCACGATGATCTTGTCGGCCGCCATCTCCCGGATCAGCGTTCGCACTTCGTGCTTCTGGTTGGGATCCAGCCCATCGGTTGGTTCGTCCAGGATCAGGACGTCGGGGTCATGGATGATCGCCTGGGCCAGGCCAACCCTTCTCTTGTAGCCCTTTGACAGTGTCTCGATCGGTTGCGACAGGACTTTCTCCAGGTGCAATCGTTCGATGACGTCATCCAACCGTTTTTTCCTTGTCGCGCCTTTCAATCCGCGGAGGTCGGCGATGAATTCCAGGAAGGCCGGTGGCGTCATCTCTTCGTAAACCGGTGCACCCTCGGGGAGGTAGCCGATCCGGCGCTTCGCCTCGACGGGGTCGGTTTCGACGTCATGGCCACAGACGCTGACGCGGCCGGCCGTCGGTGTGAGGAAGCCGGCGATCATCTTCATCGTCGTGGATTTCCCGGCGCCGTTTGGGCCGAGGAAGCCAAGCACCTCGCCTTGCCCGACCGAGAAGCTCAGATCGTCGACGGCGACCAAGCTGCCGTAGTGTTTGCTTAGCGCGTCGGTTTTTATCATGAGAGTCGGATTCTCCGATCTGGAAAAACGGGTCTTTTTACCATGCCTGCGGGAATTTTCAAGCGGTTCGGGACGGCCGCGACCCGGACCCCGACGAGCGGCATCGAAAGCTGGTCAGAAGCGTCATGATCCGGATCCCGTGAATCGCAATTCCGCGAAGACGGCGCGTTCCCGGCCGGGGAAGTAACGGTAGTTGTCAAAGGCGAAATCGGCCCGTTCCGCATAGGTCTGGTCCAGGAGGTTGGTGAATCGAAGGCCGGCCCGCCAGCCTCTCAGTAGGTCCTGTTCGATGCGCAGGTTGACCAGGTCATGTCCTCCGTACTTTACGGTATTCGATGCATTCATGTAGTAGGAGCCCATCGAGATCCACTCGAGTTCGGTCAAACCCGATATCGAGAACCGCCAACGCAGCCGCAGGCTGCTCAGGCGCCTTGGCGCGGTATCGACGTCATCGCCGCTTTCGATCGTCTCACCGCCAGCCACTGTGCGGCTGAACTGGTAGGTGTGGCGGGCGAGGGTGCCGCTCAGGCCCAGCGAGAGATCCGGCGTAACCCGCCAGTCGAGCAGGTACTCGACGCCCACATGCCTGGTCTCGCCGTTGCTGACGTTAAGGCCTTCGGCATCCCGGAAGATATAATTCTCCTTCTCCATGTAGAAGGCGGACAGATCCCAGTCGAGGGGGCCTGCGCTGCCGCGTGCTCCCAGCTCGGCGCTGTCCAGCTGTTCCGGGTCCAGGTCCGCGACACTTTGCTGGCGTTGCAGGCGATACAGCTCGGTTGCCTGCGGGAACCGAAAGCCTCTTGCCAGGCTGCCGTACCACTCTCCCCGATCGCCGATGCGCTGGACGATCCCCAGCTTGG
>CAJIAD010000096.1_pt1 | contig 25339 bp, 22 predicted proteins | sample 9198981 | NCBI WGS metagenome assembly CAJIAD01 (sample SAMEA7708274, study PRJEB35096) | sediment metagenome | biome: marine neritic benthic zone biome [ENVO:01000025]; feature: sediment [ENVO:00002007]; material: shallow marine sediment [ENVO:03000034] sea grass bed [ENVO_01000059] ...
AGCAACGTCACTGCCCGATCCTGGTCACGCATCTGCCGGATATCGCCCACTGCATCGATCGCCACGCGCGCTTCTGCGTTTTCCAGCACCGCGCGGTACAACATGTCGTCATCCAGACGGTTGGCTGTGATCAGTGACAGGCGACCGACGGGTTGCCCCGACTGCATGCCGGCGAGCAGGGCGCTTCTCTGCGAGCGGAGGTTCGACAGGTCAGTTTCCGCGAACGCTGTCTCCGTTCCCGTTTTTTCCGTCGCCGTTGCGACCGTGTAGGCGGTTGTGATTCCAGGTGCGTTGTCGGTCAGTGCGACGGAGACACCTGTTTGGGCGCGTTTCTCGTCCCAGCGTCTTTCGGCATAGCGGGCCGCAGCGGCGACGTCGAAGGCTAATTCCGGTTCCACGTGTCCGTGTTCGGTCCTCATGATGACCGTCTTCGAACGGTAGCTGCCGAACTGCCGTGCAGCGTCTCGCGCCACGTCGTCCGGCTCGATCTCGGCCATGTCGAGCAGAGCATTACGCAGCAGCTTTTCCCGATTAGCATCGGTGAGCGTGTTGTCGTTCTTCACTGCCTGCAGGTGATTTGCCAGGCCGGCTATATCTCTTTTCGCCGTGAGCTGCTCCGCTTTTGAAGTGTGAGAGTTGTAGTTTCCCGCTGCGACCGACTCTTCTGCGACTACAGTTGCCTGTGCCAGAGTTGTGCCGGTGGCCATGCCGGACGAAATCCACACGCCCGTCACCAGGCCGACAAATACTAGAGTCCCTTGCCCTGCAACACTCATCAAATTCCCCTGACTTACGTTCCGCGACGAACCGAGCAGAGTTCGATGAAGCGAGCACAAGTCTGTCGGTTGCTCGCCAAGGGCGGTCCCTTTTCTTATCCGCCGTCGCCGCGAAGACCACGCGAGCCTACTACAGGTTGACCATGTCCGATCAAAGTGGTTCGCAGATCGATCTCGTTGGCAGGGTGTGAGACAGGCACGGGGGGGCGATCAGGCAGTATGACTGGACGCCCGCGGCGAGAAAGACAAAGCCGGGTCTAGCGGGGATTCAGCGGCTGACCTCGCAGACCGACTCCATGACCGGTCGTTCGACAACGGCGATGAAAGAGCCGCTCAGTTGCCATTTCTGGGAGGTCGGCTTGGCCGCCGCCACGACGTTCAGGTAGCCGCAGTACTGCCTTCCGTCTTCGCTGACCCTGAAACCCTGTTCTGTGATGCCGGTGGATAGCGGCGACACATAGCCCGCCGATGATTCGGTGCGCACCATGACGTCGTACAGCGGCATCCATTCAGCGGAGTCCGGCACGAAGCGCCAACCTTCCTCGGCAAGGACGCACGCCTCGTCCGAACGCATGCCGTCGTCCGGTGCTATCGCGATTTCCCTCGATCTGAGGATGCGGGTTTCGATTCCCGTCTGCTTGCGGCTGCAATTCTCGAAAGTTGGCGGGTACGGAATCTGCACATCATCCGTTGAGCCGTCCAGGTTGAGGACCAGTCTGAAATCACGATCGGTTGCACGATCGAAAACATACTGCCTTTCGACCTGCGGATCCCATTGCGTCTGCACGATGCTGAACGGTGTCGGCGAGCCCGTCACCTGCCCGCTGAGAGACCCCCTGGCGTCCTCGTCTGACGTTGTCCAGCGAATGGCCACCAGGACGTCATCAGGCGTGATGTTCTCGACCCATACATGGACACCGCTGATGTTCCTGGCGTTCGTTTGCCGGCACGAGGTATAGGATTCGGCACCCTCGTAGGAGAGAAACTGCCGGGCGTAGCCTTCCGCCTGGCTTGTACCGAATTCGAAATCATAGGAAGCAAATTCCTTCGATCTTGCTTCATCGAACAGATCGTAGTTTGCGAATCCCTGCAACTCGGTGCCGGCTACGTTGATCTCCCTGGCGGTGGACAGTCGGCCGGTTTGGTCGTCCCTGATGTCCTGATACAGATCCCGGTCGATCAATTTCAGCACCGATAGTCTGACATCGTCACGCGACCAGCTGTCTGCGGTTTCGATAATCAGTACCGGGGTGCAGTCGATGGGTTTCGGTGGTGACGCAGTGACGCAGCCACCGATCAGAGAGGCGATCGTGACAAACGCAGGGAGAGCCCCGATCGACAACGCACCGGATGTGCTCTTCTCGCGCAGCTTGGCCCCTTTGGCCGCAACGGCCATGGAGCGGATTCTCTTGATCGTACTCACGGGGAGTCTCCTGTTATCTATCGTCTCTCGCTTTCTCTCTAAGTATAGGATTTCCTGAACCTTTGCTGTTTCCGGGTTGTGCGGGGCATCCCCTGTTCCGGGCGTCGGTAGGAACGCAGCACAGCGACCATGATGCATTATGTAAAGCCGATGTCCGGGTAGAGGGTTGGTTGTTCTATCCTGATATTGGTACACAAAAGAACCTGGCGCATGGGGCTGGTGACATAATCCGCATTGAGAAACGCCTGTCCGAACAATGATCGGACGCATGATGATTCTTGACAGAACAACGTCCTTTTATCGCGAGTCGCGGATTCAGCGCATCTCGTGGGTTCTCGCTACCATGATGTGGTTGCTGGCTCCGCCGGTAATTGCCGACATCTCTTCCGTTAATGCCAGCGAAGTCGCAGCCCTTGTCGCCGCCACGACAGGAGGGCTGGGAGCAGGTGCTACAGACACAGGATCGGCTCGACCGATCCGTGTCAATCAATCTGGTATTGCAGTCAGGGGCCTGAGCGCGGGCAAAGGCCGTTCAAGGGCGGGTCGCAGCAGTCGAATCAGCACTCGGGCCCGCGCCTCGGGAAGCTATCGCGGGGTGGTCCCTATCTATCGCGGAGGTGGGACGACGAGGATCACAATCCTCGCCAATCAACCGCGTGTAGTAACAGTGAACGCGGTGCGCAGGCCAGATGAGCGGGCTCTGGCGAACGGTCTGTGCCGCGAGTCGGCAACCCGACTCTGTATTACACCGTCGGCAGATTTTCGCAGCGTCGAATTGTTTTGCGGCGCGCGTGGTCACCGGTTCCCGACGGTGGAGGTCGGGCAACCGGTCTATCTTGGATGTCCCGAAGGGCGGATTTCGTCGATCTGGGTTGAGAAAAGGGGCATGCCAGGTATCGCCGAGGGCGGATCCGCACTCCAGGTGGACCCGCCAGCCTGTCCCCTGACTTCACCCTGTCGGACGGTTTTCAAACAATAGATTGCCGGCGTCCGGCCCATGACCGTGGTGCGTGCGCACGTCCTGGTAAATGACTGCTGATCTTCGACAATCCATGGGGTTTACTACATGATCTGGCCACCTGCAGTGTGGGCTCAACAATAAAGATGACTTTTATCGTCGAACTGAAGAGGCGCAATGTCGCGAAGACAGCGGTTCTTTATGTCGTCGCGTCGTGGCTGGTCCTCCAGGTGACAGACGTTCTTTCGTCGCTGCTGCCAGTGCCGGACTGGACCGGCGCGCTGGTCGTGACACTGATCGTTGTGGGCTTCCTCCCTGCGATGATCTTTTCGTGGTTATATGAGCTGACACCGGAGGGCCTGAAGCGCGAGAATGCGGTCCGGCAGGGCGAATCGATCACCCATGAGACCGGTCGCAAGATCAATATCCTGATCATCGTGTTGCTCGTGCTGGCGATCGGCGTTGTCGTCGTCGACCGGTTGATCCCCGAGACCGGCACCACCACTTCGACGCCGGTCGCCGAGCGACGCCAAGCGCCGGCCGAAGATAGCGAACGATCGATTGCGGTCCTGCCTTTCGTCAACATGTCGAACGACCCCGATCAGGAATATTTCTCGGACGGGATCTCGGAGGAGTTGCTCAACGTGCTGGCCCAGTACGAAGACCTCAGGGTTGCGGCGCGTACGTCTTCGTTCCAGTTCAAGGGACAGAACATGGATGTGGCAGATATCGCGGCGCAGCTTCACGTCAATCATGTGCTGGAGGGATCGGTTCGGAAGGCCGGCAACCGCATACGGATCACCGCGCAGTTGATCGAGGCCGATACCGGGTATCACCTGTGGTCGGAGACCTACGACAGGGAACTCGATGACGTCTTCGCCATCCAGGACGAAATCTCTGCGGCGATCGGCGAAGCACTACGAACGGAACTTGCATTGCAGGGCGGTGCAGCGCCACGAGTAACAGAGGCTGCCAATACGGAAGCATATGAGGCCTATATGCGCGGGCGGCAACTGATCCATCTGCGCGGACGTCAGAACCTGGAAGAAGCGGTTGACGAGCTAAGCCAGGCAGTCGCTCTGGACGAAACCTATGCGCCGGCCCATGCACAGCTGGCGATCGCCATCACGTTGCTCAGCAGCAGTCCCGGCTCCTACGGCGATCTGACCCTTGAGGAAGTACGCAAACGCGCGACGCCGCACATCGAACGGGCGCTCGAGTTGCGGCCCGACATCGCTGACGCGTATGCGGCGCGTACGATTATGGCATTGGCCAATGGCGACTACGAATCGGCCATCGTCAACGGTCGACAAGCGCTTGAGATCAACCCCAGTTACGCCGACGTCATCAACTGGTTGTGGCTTGCTCAGCAGGCGCTCGGCGAACATAGCGCTGCAGCGAAGACGCTGGAGCACCAGGTCACCGTCGATCCGTTGTCAATCGTGGGGACATTGAATCTCGCGTCGCGCGTTCTCTACAAGGGCGACCTCGCGGGCGCTCTCGAAATAGCGGATGGGCTCGAGGATCGCAACGCCGCGGTGGGCTATTCGACGCGTGGGAAGGTCCTCTTCTATCACGGCGATGTGGCCGAGTCGGTGCGGTGGTCCCTCCGCGCGTATGCGCTGGATGCGCGCGATACGATCACTTCGACTGCGCTGGCCCGTGCTTTCGGCCAGGTGGGCCTGGCGTCCGAGGGCTTGCGACTGCCGGGCAACGTGCATACCTGGGTGTACTGGAACGCCAGCATGTGGCCCCAACTGATCGCGACCGCCAGGAGTGACGCCGAGAAAGACCCATCGAGCGTGTTTGCGAAACTGGTGCTGGCCGACGCGCTCCATCTTTCCGGCGCCGTGTCGGAGGCGCAACCGATCTACGAGGATCTGATGATCGCGCAGCCCGATGTCGTGCTCAGCGACCAGATCAACGAGAACAACGTCCCGGCCGCCAGGGCCGCTTATGGCAGATTGGCAGCGGGGGATGCAGACGGCGCCGAACGTCTCGCAGACCTGGTCACGCAGGATCTCGAGGAACGGCGGCGAGCGTGGCTGATCCATGGCGGGAATTATCGATCGGCTGCAATCATCGCGATGGTGCGCGGAGACCCGGAAGGCGCGCTGGAGCTTCTGGGGCAGGCTGTCCAAACGGGGCCACTGGATCCCACGTTGTTTTCCGAACCCGCGTTCGCGGGTCTGCACGAATCATCTCTGTTCAGAGAGCTGGAGTCGGAATATCAAAACGTCTTCGCCGAAGAAAGAGCCAAGACGCTGCAGATTCTCTGTTATGACAATCCCGCGCCGGACGTGTGGCCACCACTGCCGGAGACCTGTGCCGGGGTCGAGCCACGGTAGCCCCGCTCAGCGCAAACCCATATCTATTTTCGACTTTAATTAGTTCTTATAAATAATTGAATTAAATATAAATTAATTTGTAAAACTGAAAACCCTCTCACAGCAACCTTCACCAGTCCATGTCAGAATCCAAGACACTCAGTGCGCCCGAACGCCGCGCCTTGCTGCGCGAGCCGCTGGGTCTGATCGAGCCGCTTCGCCTCCTCTTGCACAATCGTCGCTTGCGGCGAATGCCGCGTGGTGAAGGCAGGTCTGTGATGTTGGTCCCGGGATTTGGAACCACCGATCACTGGCTGGCGCCCTTGGGTGCCTACCTGAAATGGTTGGGCTACCGGGTAGAGGGCTGGGGCCTGGGTCGCAATACCGGTCGTGTCCCGCAGCTTGTACCGAAGATGGTGGAACGGATCGACGACCTTGCCGTCGATTACGACGATGGCATCGCGTTGGTGGGTTGGAGCCTCGGCGGTTACCTGGCCAGGGAGGCGGCGCGCGAGCGACAGGACCTGGTTCGGCGCGTCGTCACTTTCGGCTCACCGGTGATCGGCGGCCCCAAGTACACGACTACCGCACGCTACTACAAGAAGAACGGCTTTGACCTGGATGAGATCGAGGCCCGCGTTTCGGAAAGGGAAGCCGTACCGTTGCGCGTACCGGTGACGGCCATCTATTCGAAGCGCGACGGTATCGTCGCGTGGCGAGCCTGCATTGATCCCGTGAATCCTGACGTCGAGCACATAGAGATAAGCGCGACGCACCTCGGCATGGGGCTCAGTCCCGAGGTCTTCGAGATTGTCGCCGAACGCCTCGCGCGGTCCCGATAATGGCGCCTGTCAGTTGACCGCGCGGCACCATCCGGTCAGTGTCGATTGCCTTGCCTGAAACATCGCGAACGCTGTCTTGTCTCGCCTATGAATTTATGTAGCAATCCAAATGAGAGACAAGTGACATTGCTCGTCACCCGGTACAGGTTGTAACAGATGAATATCTGGGTCGACGCGGATGCCTGTCCGGTGGTGATCAAGGACATCCTGTTCCGGGCTGCCGATCGCGTCGGTGTACCATTGACCCTTGTCGCAAACCAGCCGATACGCATTCCGCGATCACCGAATATCAGGATGCTCCAGGTGCCGTCCGGCTTCGATGTTGCCGACAACGAAATTGTCAAAAGAGTCAGCGCCGGTGACCTGGTCATCACCAGCGACATACCGCTGGCGGCGGAGGTGATAGAGAAGGGCGGGCATGCGCTTAACCCCAGGGGCGAGCTCTATTCCGTTGACAATATCAAGCAGCGACTGGTCATGCGTGATCTGATGGATACCTTGCGCGCCAGCGGCATACAGACCGAAGGTCCGGCGGCGATCAGCCAGAGCGATCGACAGTCCTTCGCCAACAATCTGAACACGCTGCTGACCCGCTTTGTTCAGGATGGGGGCCGCACATCTGGCTAATGGCGGACCGTCATACCGGAGGGTGGCGCAGGTGCCATTCGGTTGCTTTTTCGTAGGCCCGGCCGATCCGGCAGAGCATCGGTTCCGAAAGCTTCGCACCCATCAGCTGAAAGGCATACGGAACTCCGCCAGGGGAGAACCCACAGGGGATCGTTAGCGTCGGTGTACCGGCGAAATCCGCCGGGATGGTCTGATCCATCTGTGCCACATCGAACAACGGCTGGAGGGTCTCACGGTCTCCATACTGGATGCCGGGAGGGACGCTGAAAGTCATGCCCCCTGACGGGCACAGGACAGCGTCGACGGATTCAAGCACGGCTTCAAACTGTTGGTTGAATTGCTGACGCCGTCCCGATGCGATGGCAAGTTGTTCTTCCGTCACTGATGCGCCGATCTCCAGGAAGTCGCGGAAGAATGGTCCGAAGTCCCCGGGGCGTGTCGTGAAATCTGGCTTGTGAGCGCGATAGGCTTCGGACGAACAGATCTCAAACCAGCTCTGTTCGATCTCCGATACGCTGTCCGGAATCGTCACGTCAACGATTTCCGCATTCATGTCCTTGAACAGGTCGAGCACACATTCGATGCTTGCGACCAGGCCGGGATCGGTGCCGGCAGTTGCAAAATCACGATCGAAGCCGATACGCAGACCGGCGACGCCGGAATCTATGTCGGCGATCATGTCGGGGACGGGTTCATTGACCGAGCTGCGATCATTGGTGTCGTGTCCAGAGATCGCCTGCATGACAACCGCGGCATCGGTCACCGAGCGAGTCATCGGTCCGATGTGATCAAGCGTTTCGGCCAATGGCAGCACACCGTGCCGACTCACCCTGCCATAGGTAGGTTTCAGCCCAACAATCCCATTTGCCATCGCAGGAAATCGGATCGAGCCGCCGGTGTCTGAGCCGAGGGCTGCGTAGCAAAGTCCTGCGGCCACGGCGACGCCCGAGCCGCTGGACGAGGCGCCGGACCACAGGTCGCTCTTCCAGGGGTTGACCGGGATATCGAAGTCGGGGTGATAGCCGGCCATGGCACCCTCGGTCAGGTTCAGCTTGCCGATCAATACGGCCCCTGCCTGCTCGAGCTTCGAGACCACCGTCGCGTCGAAGTCCGGCAGGAACTTGCGCCTGACGCGGCAACCACCCATGGTTCGGACACCCTTCGTGAAGCACAGGTCTTTGACGGCGACGGGGATGCCGTGGAGAGAGCCGCGGCAGCCTTCGGCTGAGATCTCCTTGTCGGCTGCGGCGGCCGCGGCCATCGCGTGTTCACCCATGACGGTCGCGTAGCTTTTCAGTCCGCTGTCGATCGTTTGGATGCGATCAAGCATCGCCTGCGTGAGTTCGACAGAAGACACTTCTCGGCGCCTGACGAGACCGGCTACCTCCGAGAGCGACATGTAGTGCAATCCTTTATCCGTGGTTTTTGTCATCGATCTGCTTTCCCTGGTAGGAGACTTTCTGCCCGGTCGGCACCGTTGCCGATTGTCCCTCATTCTAGCCGCGGCGATAGCGGGCCGCAGTCATGGAAAGCGCACGGGTTTCGAACTACTCGGTCAACTTCGATCAAGAGTAGACGGCCAGCGAGCGGGCTGGAGCAGGGAAGACCGGAATCGAAAACGGGCACTGCAAAGCAGTGCCCGTTCTCTTGAATACGGTGGCGCTCCGTAGGGGATTCGAACCCCTGTTACCGGCGTGAGAGGCCGGTGTCCTAACCCCTAGACGAACGGAGCGTCGTGCCCGTCAGAACGGACCTCGGGGCGGCCTTCACAGAACCCTGTATCGACCGCCGCCGCGCGGGAGGCGTGGTATTATACGCCGCGCCAATAACAGCTCAAGCGGAAATCGCTATTTGAACGACCCAGCCACGACCCGACGCGACGTCCCGGTCATCATCCCCAGGCCCGAACATAACGTCTCCAGGGCCGACATCTCGAGAAGCGCACTCAAGGTTCTGTACCGGCTCAAGGACGCCGGCTATCAGTCGTTCCTTGTCGGTGGCGCCGTGCGTGACCTGCTCCTTGGACATCATCCGAAGGATTTCGACATTGCCACGGACGCAAGACCCGAAGACGTTCGTCGATTGTTCCGCAATTGCCGGTTGATCGGTCGCCGTTTCCGCCTGGCCCATATCCATTTCGGTCGCGAAATTATCGAGGTGGCGACTTTCCGGGCCGCACCCGACCCGGAAAAGGATGATGCCCGGGATACGGCCCATGATGCCGCTGGACGCATTCTTCGCGACAACGTGTACGGCGGCATAGACGAGGATGTCTGGCGACGCGACTTCACCGCCAACGCGTTGTATTACAACATCGCGGATTACTCGGTCTGGGATTACGTCGGCGGTGTCGAAGATGTCCGCGCGGGGGTCATGAGATTGATCGGCGATCCGAGTCATCGCTATCGCGAAGACCCGGTCCGGATGCTAAGGGCTGTTCGATTCGCGGCCAAACTCGATTTCAGTATCGAAGCCGAGAGCGAACAGCCGCTCCTCGAGATGGGTGAGCGGCTGGAAGACATGCCGCCGGCGAGACTTTCGGACGAATGCCTGAAGCTGTTCCTGTCCGGGTACGGTCTGAAATCCTACGAACTGCTGAGGAAGTACGATCTTTTCCGCTACCTGTTCCCGGCAACACAGGAGACACTCGACGGCGACAAGGGCGAGAACTACGCCACCCTGATCCACAACGCGCTTGAGAGCACGGACGAGCGGATAAGGGAAGGCAAGTCCGTGACACCGCTCTTCCTGTTCGGCGTTTTCCTGTGGGGGCCGGTCCAGGAACTGGCGCGTGAGCTGCGCGCAGCCGGGGAGACGCCGCTGCAGGCGTTGATCGAGGCGGCTGACACGGTATTGCGGGGCCAACAGGCCCATGTCGCGATCCCCAAGCGCTACGGCATCCCGATGAAAGAGATGATGGTGATGCAATTGCGCTTCCGCCGTCAGCATGGAAGGCGAGCATTGCGGATTGTCGAACATCCGCGGTTCAGGGCTGCTCTCAATTTCCTGGGCCAGCGTGTCGTGGCCGGCGACGAGGAGCAGGCGACCCTGGACTTCTGGAAGAAACTCGAGGGCATGGATGCCGATCATCGTCGTTCGGCAGTGGATCCGCACAAAGGCCGTCCGAGAAAACGCCGCCGGAGACCGCGACGCAAGCAGAAGAAGCAGGATTGATCAGTGGAAGGAACCGGTCGCTACCCGACGTCAGCCTACATAGGCCTGGGCAGCAATCTCGACGATCCTGTTCGACAGGTGCGCCGCGCCTTCGATGCGATCGCAAACCTTGAAGGGTGCCGGCTGGTGGCACGCTCGGGGCTCTTCGAATCCGTCCCCATGAACGGCGCGGATCAGCCGAACTACATCAATGCCGCGGGACAGGTAATGACGTGCCTGGACGCGGCCCAGTTGCTGGCAGGCCTGCACACTATCGAGGATGCGCAGGGTCGCGACCGGTCCAGCGGCCGGTGGGCATCGAGAACGCTGGATCTGGATCTGCTGCTGTTTGGCACCCTCCAATGTGACGCACCGGAACTCAAGCTGCCTCATCCGGGGCTGACACAGAGGAACTTTGTCGTCTACCCTCTGGCTCAGATAGCGCCGGAGCTGGTCTTGCCGGACGGCACGACGATCAGTCGGTTGGCCGATCAGCTTGGCATGGCGGGTCTCAGGGAACTTGAGGGTACGGAAATCCGGTGAGCAACACAGACCGCCAGTTCATCACGATCGAGGGGCCCATCGGGGTGGGCAAGACAAGCCTGGCCCGCCGGGTGGCGGAGAGCCTCGGCTACGATCTCCTGTTGGAAAAAGCACAGGAGAACCCGTTCCTCGAACGCTTCTATCGAGACCCCGTTGGCGCCGCATTGCCAACGCAGCTCTACTTCCTGTTTCAACGTGCACGGCAGATTCAGGAGATGCGACAGAGCGACCTGTTTGCGTCGGTCAGGGTGTCCGACTTCCTGTTGGAGAAGGACCGACTTTTTGCGCGTCTGACACTGGCTGGCGACGAGTTCGATCTTTACGACCAGGTCTACGAGAAGATGGCCATCGACGCACCGGTTCCGGATCTTGTGGTCTACCTCCAGGCGCCGGTCGAGGTGCTGGTAGAGCGGGTTCGGGCACGCGGCATCGACTACGAGCAAAAGATCGAGGAGGACTACCTCAGGCGTCTCAATGAGGCGTACATGCAGTTCTTCCATAGCTACGACAGAGCGCCGCTACTGATCGTCAATTCCGCCTCGATCAATCCGATCGAAAATGACTCAGAATTCGATCAATTGCTGGATCGCATTCTGAATACCGGCGCCGGACGGGAATTCTTCAATCCGGCCCCCATCTTCGGCCACTGAATCCGGGCCATCGATAGCGACCGGGCGTTGATGTTTGGTCGCCGCTGAGCGATCCTGAAACGTCTGCATTCGCCACAGGTGCCGCGATGTCGATGTACAGCCATCTTCAGCAGCACGGTCCGATCGGCAAGCCGGTCACGATCGCAACGCTGAACGATATGAAAAAGGAAGGCGAGCGGATCGCTTGTCTTACGGCTTACGACGCGAGTTTCGGGGCGCTGGTCGATGCCGCCGGCATGGATCTGGTGCTGGTCGGCGATTCGCTCGGCATGGTGATTCACGGGCACGACACGACCGTCCCTGTCAGCGTCGACGACATGATCTATCACACCCGATGTGTCGCAAGGACGGTCAGGCGGGCGTTCCTCGTTGTCGATATGCCCTTCGGCAGCTACTCGCTGCCGGAACCCGCGTTCGCCAATGCGGTGAGGATGATGCAGGAAGGCGGCGGACAGATGGTTAAACTGGAAGGCGGCATGTTGCAGGTCAAGACCGTCGAGTTTCTCGCCAGTCGGGATATCCCGGTCTGCGCCCACATTGGGCTGACACCGCAGTCGATCCACAAGCTCGGCGGCTTCAGGGTGCAGGGCAGGGAAGATGAACAGGCCAGGCAGATGATCCGCGACGCAAAAGCGCTGGAGGACGCCGGGGCCGATATTGTATTGCTCGAGTGTGTGCCTGCGGCGCTGGGCGCGGCGATTACCGAAGAACTGAATGTGCCGGTCATCGGCATCGGCGCCGGGCCCGGCGTGGACGGGCAGATCCTCGTTCTGTACGACATCCTCGACATCACGCCCGGCAAGAAGCCGCGATTCGTCCGTAATTACATGAAGGACGCTTCGTCACCGCTGGAAGCAGTGACCAATTACGTGGCCTCGGTGAAGGACGGCACATATCCGGAACAAGAGCACTCTTTCTGAGAGAGCAGGACAGGACGCCTGACCGCATGGACATCTACGAGCATTCCGGCAAGCTGCGTGAGGTCGTGAAAGGCTGGCATGCAGCTGATGAGATCGTTGCCTTCGTACCGACCATGGGCAACCTGCACCAGGGTCACATGGCGCTCGTCGACATGGCCAGGGAACGAGCGCAACGGATCGTCGTCAGCATTTTCGTGAACCCCCTGCAGTTCGGGCCGCAAGAGGACTACCTGTCGTATCCACGCACGGCTGAAGACGATCGCGCCCTCCTCGAGGACGCCGGCGTCGAGGCATTGTTCATGCCAACGGTGGATGAGATCTACCCCTATGGCGAGCAAGGCGCGACCTTCGTGGAAGTGCCCGACATGTCGGGCATACTTTGCGGCGCCTTCAGGCCCGGGCACTTTCGCGGAGTTGCGACTGTTGTCGCCAAGCTTTTCAATCTCGTGCGGCCGGATCTCGCCGTATTCGGCGCCAAGGATTACCAGCAATTGCTCGTCATTCGTCACATGACCGCGGATCTCTGCTTCCCAATCGAGATCGTCGCCTGTCCGACCGGGCGTGAGGATGACGGTCTCGCGATGAGCTCCCGCAACCGGTACCTGAGCGATGAGGAAAGAGACATCGCGCCGGTTCTATACAGGGCGCTGGAGTCGGCTGCGGGCAAGGTGAAAGAAGGGGCGCGCGACTTCGCGGATATTCAGGCCGAGGAAGTCGAATCATTGTCCCATGCGGGATTTCGGCCGGAATATTTCGAGATCCGCGATGCAGAGACGCTCGCGAAACCGGACACTGTTTGTACCGAGTTTGTCATCGTCGCCGCTGCCTGGCTCGGGCGGGCGCGTCTGATCGACAACCTGCGCGTCAGTCTCTGATCCGGGGCCGGCTTGGCGGCCTCACTGGCCATGGCGGGCCAGCGCCCAGTTCACGTGCTCCCTGACCAGCGAAGAAGGATGGTCGCGACGCGACTCCAGGGCTTCCACGATGGCGGCGGATGACACGGCATTGCCCAGAGCGACCGCGATGTTGCGTAGCCAGCGCAGGTAGCCGATGCGCCTGATCGCGCTACCGGCCGTCTTGTCGAGAAACTCGGTCTCGCTCCAGCCGAATAACTCGACCAGGCTCGTGTTATCCAGCCCGTGTCGCGCGGCAAAGTCGGCTTCCACCGAGATCTTCGCAAACTTGTTCCATGGGCAGACGAGTTGGCAATCGTCACAGCCATAGATCCGGTTGCCCATGGCTTCCCTGAATTCGACGGGGATGGATCCAGGTAACTCGATCGTCAGGTAGGAGATACATCTTGTCGCGTCGACTTCCCATGGTGCGACGATGGCCTGCGTTGGGCAGATATCCAGGCAGGCCGTGCAACTGCCGCAATGCTCCGATGCCGCTTCATCCGGCGGCAGATCGAGATCGGTGTATAGCTCGCCAAGGAAAAACCACGATCCCGCAGTCTTGTTGATCAGGTTCGTGTGCTTTCCGATCCAGCCGAGTCCCGCATTTCGCGCGATCGCCTTCTCCAGCACCGGAGCGCTGTCAACAAAAGCGCGATAGACGAAACTGCCTGTCTCATCCTCGATCCGGGTAGCAAGTTTCTGCAGGCGTTTGCGAAGTACCTTGTGGTAATCCCGTCCGACGGCGTAGCGGGACACGAACGCCGCGCGGCTATCGTTGATGATCTGCCAGGAGTCTGCAGTTTCCGGGGGCAGGTAGTCGAGACGCACGGAGATGATGGAAATGGTGCCCGGTACGAGTCGCGCAGGTCGGGTGCGACGTCGGCCATGCTTCTCCATGTAGGTCATCTCCCCGTGACGACCCAGTTCGAGCCATCGCTCGAGATACCGCTCATCCTCCCCGAGTTCGGTGGTCGCAAAACCTACCTGCTGGAATCCCAATTCAAGTCCCCACGTCCTGATACGCGACGCGAGCTCACCCGGCGGGACCGGTCGGGTGTTGTCATTTGCAGTTGTAGTGACGCGCTTGGAGACCATCGCTCCCAGTATAATGCGGTGTATGGGAACGTTACCGCAGCGGGTCTACACTGCCGCGCAGGTCAGGGAGCTCGATCGGAGGACGATCGAGGATCACGGCGTACCCGGCTACGACCTGATGAATCGCGCAGCGCGCGCCACTTTCGATGCCCTGCAGGAGCACTGGCCGACGGGCCCTGTCACAGTTGTCTGCGGTGCCGGCAACAATGCGGGAGACGGCTATGTGGTCGCCAGGCTGGCAAAGAACGCCGGACGTGAAGTCGTCGTACACGCGCTGGTAGATCCGGCGAAACTCAGTGGTGACGCAGCGACGGCCTATGCAGATTTCGAGTCCGTTGAAGGCCAGGTAACGGCCTGGGGCGGCTCGCTGAAGGCAACTACCGGCATCATCGTGGACGGTCTGCTGGGCACCGGTCTCGATCGCGAGGTCGGGGGCGTATTCGGGGACGCCGTGCGCGCGATCAACGAGAGCAATCTGCCGATAGTCGCCCTCGACATCCCCAGCGGATTGCACGCGGATACCGGTGCTGTGATGGGTGTCGCCGTCGACGCGGATCTCACCGTGACTTTCGTTGGCATGAAGCAGGGACTGCTGACTGGTCGCGGGCCGGCGCTGTGTGGGGAGCTTGTTTTCGACTCTCTGGGTGCGCCGCGCGAGGCGTACGACCTGGGCGAACCGATCACCAGACGCATCGATCCGACGATTGTCGACCAGTTGCTGCCGCGCCGCCCGCGGGATGCGCACAAGGGCATGAGTGGTCACGTCCTCGTGATCGGCGGCGGGCCGGGCATGGCGGGTGCCGCGCGGCTGGCCGGCGAATCCGCATTGCGGGCCGGCGCAGGCCTGGTCTCGATCGCGACCCTGGCTCGTCACGCACCCGTTATCAGTGGGGCACGGCCGGAGTTGATGGCAGCGGCTGTCGAATCAACCGCGGCGCTCGAGACCTTGATGAAGAGGACGACGATACTCGCCATCGGGCCCGGGCTGGGCCGAGATGACTGGGCCCGCGAGATGTTTGAGGCAGCGCTGGCCTCCGACCTGCCACTGGTCGTCGATGCCGACGCACTCAACCTGTTGGCCGAGTCGCCGGTGCGCAGATCCAACTGGGTGCTGACGCCGCATCCCGGTGAAGCCGCACGCCTGTTGGACAGTGACACTCCCGCGATCCAGGGCAACCGTTTCGCGGCGGCCAGCGAGATATCCAGCAGGTTCGACGCAACGGTTGTGTTGAAGGGCGCCGGTACGATCGTCAGAGACATCGACAGTGGCGTCTGGATCTGCGACCACGGGAACCCGGGCATGGCGGTAGCGGGAATGGGCGACGTGCTCACAGGGGTCATCGCTGGTATCGCAGCCCAATGCGGAGACCTGGAATCGGCGTCCCGGTGCGGCGTTCTGGTCCACGCCATGGCGGGAGACGATGCAGTCGCCGACGCTGGTGAACGTGGCCTTCTGGCGTCCGATCTCTTTCCCTTTGTGCGTCAGCGACTGAATCGCGATTGATGGAGCGGCACCTGGGAACGCCGGAGGAAACCGACGCCCTCGGTGACGCACTTGCTGCGGCTCTGGCGGGGGATGGCGCCGTCATCGCGCTCCGTGGCGAACTTGGCGCCGGCAAGACTTCGCTGGTGCGCGCGGTCCTCAAGGGATTGGGCTACGAAGGTCGTGTTCCCAGCCCGACGTACACTTTGCTGGAATCTTATGAGCCCGCCGGACGATCGGTGCGGCATCTTGATCTCTATCGCCTGTCCGATCCGGACGAGCTCGAATTCCTGGGGTTTCGCGATCTGATCGAACCCGACCACGTTATCTTCATCGAGTGGCCGGAGCGTGGTGGTGACCTGCTGCCCAGGCCCGATCTTGCGGTCAAACTCGAGTATGAGGGCAAAGGTCGTCAGATCCGGATCGATGCACCGACGGAACGTGGCCGTCGCATTGTGACGCGACTGTCCGAGACCTTGATCGGGGCATGAAGCACTCTGCTTATTGAATCGAGCTTTCGGCTCTAATCCTATAATTTGAAAGAAAAATATTGATTTCAGCGTGTCCCTATGGTTAATTAAACCTCTAAAAACCGCCAGCCAACCCGGATATGCGCAGCAATCTGAGACGACTCGCCATCACCCTGGGTGTGATGCTTACATTGCCGAACCTCGCGAATAGCCAGGTTCGGGTGGATGGCGTTCGCCTGTCGGCGACGCAGGCCGGCGCCCGTGTTGTGCTCGATCTTGACACTCCCGCCAGCCACGTCCTGTTCAAGCTAGAAAACCCGCAACGCGTGGTTGTGGATCTCAAGGATGCCAGGCTGAACTTCGACAGTTCACGATTACCTGTCGGTTCGGGACCCGTTGAGCGGATCCGGGTCGCGAAACGCGACAATGGGGACGCGCGCGTCGTGCTCGATATGCGGACCCGTGTCGAGGCGCGCAGCTTCCTGGTGCCACCGGACGGTGATTGGAGTCATCGCCTGGTCATCGATCTGCAGGGCCAGGCCGGTGTTGCGGCACCGGTCAAGGCTGCGCCGGTCAAGGCCGCGCCGGTGGAGCGGGGCCGGGACATCGTCGTCGCAATCGATGCGGGTCACGGCGGTAAGGACCCGGGAGCGATCGGAAAGCGGGGCGTGCGAGAGAAGGACGTCGTATTGCAGATCGCCAAGCGTCTCGCGGGTCGTATCGACCAGGAGCCGGGAATGCGGGCCTACCTGACGCGTGATGGGGACTACTTCCTGTTGCACCGCCAGCGCATGGCCAGGGCGCGGGCCCAGGGGGCCGACCTCTTTGTCTCGATCCATGCCGATGCCTTCAAGAATCGCAAGGCGCGAGGATCGTCGGTGTACATCCTCTCCGCACGCGGCGCCAGCAGCGAGGCGGCGCGCTGGCTGGCGGCCAAGGAGAACGCGGCCGACCTGGTGGGCGGTGTGAGTCTCGATGACAAGGACGACACGCTGGCTTCCGTGCTGCTGGACCTGTCGCAGTCGGCGGCGATCGACGCCAGCATGGTCGTGGCTGATTCGGTACTGGACGAGCTCGGCCGCGTCGGCAGGGTTCACAAGTCCAGCGTGCAGAAGGCGGGTTTCCTGGTACTCCAACCTCCAGATATCCCTTCGATCCTGGTTGAAACCGCCTTTATTTCGAATCCCCAGGAAGAGAATCAGCTGCGTGACTCGCGCCACCAGGACGCGCTGGCCGCGGCGATCATGAATGGCGTACGAGCACATTTCCACCGCCGCCCGCCGCCGGGAACCATGCTTGCACTGCAGGGGGACTCGCTGCCGAGAGGACCGATCGAGCACGTCATCGTGCGCGGCGACACCCTGTCGGATATCGCCAGCCGCTATAACGTCAGCCTGCGCCGGCTGCGCAAAGAGAACCGAATCAAGGGTGATCGGATCCGGGTGGGACAGGTACTCAGTATCCCGCCCAGCAGCGGTTCCTGACCGCACCCTGGTCCAGGAAAACTCCGGGGTGGTCACCTCGGTCGCGAAATCCGGTATTCTCGCCAGCGCAGATGCCGATAAGAGAACTACCATCCCAACTGGTCAACCAGATTGCCGCGGGCGAGGTCGTAGAGCGACCCGCCTCCGTGATCAAGGAACTGCTGGAAAACAGTCTTGACGCAGGCGCGGGCAGGATCGAAATCGATGTCGAGGGTGGCGGGCTGAAACTGTGCCGGGTGCGTGACGATGGCACCGGGATTCCGGTCGAGGAACTCCCGCTGGCGGTCGCCCGCCATGCGACCAGCAAGATCACGTCCCTGGATGATCTCGAACGTGTTGCCACGCTCGGGTTCCGTGGTGAGGCATTGCCCAGCATGGCGTCGGTGTCACGCATGTCCCTGACCTCCCGGACACAGAGTGAGGAATCCGGTTGGCGGCTCGAATCCGATGGGGCCGGACTGAGCGATCCGGGGCCCGCAGCACATCCGGCCGGTACGACGGTCGAAATCCGAGACCTGTTCTACAACACGCCGGCGCGGCGTAAATTCATGCGCACCGAAAGGACGGAGTTTGGTCATCTGGAGAAGGTGGCGAGAAGAATGGCGCTTAGCCGCTTTGATGTCGCTTTCCGGCTTGTCCACAACCAGCGACCGATCTTCGATCTCAGGCCGGCGTCCGACGAACAAGCGATGGAAAGGCGCCTGGCCGATGTTTGTGGCACGCAATTCGTCGAGAATGCGCTGCGTATCGATCACGCGGCATCCGGGCTGCGACTCAGCGGCTGGCTCGGTCTCCCGACATTTTCCCGGTCACAGACAGACCTGCAGTATTTCTTTCTCAATGGACGATTGATCCGCGACAAAGTCGTCAGTCATGCCATCAGATCAGGCTACCGGGACGTTCTCTATCACGGGCGCCACCCTGCCTACGTTCTGTATCTCGAAATGGACCCGTCGGCAGTTGACGTCAACGCCCACCCCAGCAAGCACGAGGTGCGGTTCCGGGACTCGCGGTCCGTGCATGGATTCCTGAGTCATACAGTGGAGCGCGCACTCGCGGACACGCGACCTTCGGCGGACGGAGCGCCGACACCCGCGTCCGCCGCCCGGGGGCTCGGGCTCGGTCCCCGGCCGGATCGACCGTTTGCTCAGGGGGTGTCAGAGCCGATGGCCCTGACCGCTTTTCGGGAGATTGCAGCGAGCAGCCTGGAGACTCCTGTAGCAGCCGCTCCGCTGGATCACGAGGCGGAGGAACTCCCGCTGGGCACAGCAATCGCCCAGCTGCACGGCATCTATATCATCGCCCAGAACCGGCAGGGCCTGGTCCTGGTGGACATGCACGCGGCCCACGAGCGAATCGTCTATGAACGACTGAAGAAAGCGATGGGCGCTGGCGAAGTCCACTCGCAACCCTTGCTGGTCCCGCTTCATATCCACCTGTCCGGCGGCGAGGCTGATCTGGCCGAGGACAGGGCGGATGAATTCCAGCGGTTCGGTTTCGAAATCCGCCGGCAGGGCCCCGACGCAATCTCGGTCCGGGCGGTACCGACATTACTCAAGGACGGCGACGTGGAGTCGCTGGTCCGGGACGTGCTTTCGGATTTCGCCGAAGACGGCAGTAGCCGTCGCATAGAAGAGTCGGGGAACGAGATCCTGTCGACGATGGCCTGCCATGGATCGGTGCGCGCCAATCGACAACTTACCTTGGCGGAGATGAATGCACTGCTGCGTGACATGGAAAGCACAGAGCGCAGCGACCAGTGTAATCACGGCAGGCCAACCTGGACCCAGCTCAGTCTGGACGAGCTCGATCGCCTGTTCCTGCGCGGCCGCTAGGCCGGCGGGCCGGGGGCAAGGGGCATGACGGATACGGCAATACCGCCGGTGCTTCTCATCATGGGTCCGACGGCGACCGGCAAGACCGAGCTGGCGATGGCTTTGCATGATGCTCTGCAGGCTGACATCCTCAGCGTTGACTCTGCGCAGGTATACCGCGGCATGGACATCGGCACCGCCAAGCCCGATCCCGCGCTGTTGGCCCGCTGTCCCCATCACCTGATCGATATCGCCGATCCGGTCGAACCATATTCCGCAGGTCGCTTCGTCAACGACGCGCGCAGGCAGATCGTATCGAGTCTGGAGCGGGGACGATTGCCGGTTCTGGTTGGCGGAACGATGCTCTATTTCAGGGTGTTGCAGGATGGCATCGCCAGCCTGCCGTCTGCCGATGAGGGGATCCGCAGGGCGTTGGATGCCGAGGCGCAACGGTCCGGATGGCCGGCCCTCCACGCGCGCCTGGCATCTATTGATCCGGAGGCGGCCTCCAGGATAGAGAAGAACGACGCGCAACGAATTCAGCGCGCGCTCGAGGTCTACGAGATCACCGGTACGACGATTTCAGAACTCCAGCGCCGGGCGGCGCCGAACGAGGATCCCTGGCGATATCTGAAGATAGGGTTATGGCCTGCCGACCGGGCGGCTCTCCATGCGTCGATCGAGACCCGCTTCAGGCGGATGATCGATGCCGGCCTGGTCGACGAGGTTGCCCGGTTGCACGACAGAGCAGATCTCACGCCGGATCTGCCGTCGATACGGGCCGTCGGTTATCGACAGCTGTGGCGGTATCTGGACGGCGAATCCAGTCTCGACGAGGCCATCGAAGCGGCGGTTGTCGCCACGCGACAACTGGCAAAGCGGCAGATGACCTGGATGCGACGGGAACTGGATCTACACCTCCTGGAGGTTCCTGCTGACGGTCTGACGGAGCGGTGCATCGACCTGATCACGGGCTAATTGGCGCCCCGGGGTTCCGTGCAACGCCCACTATGTTAAAATTTCCGCTTGGTTGCGTATCCTGCTACCCCATCCGCAAGGCGGTCCGGAGGCAGAGAAAAACAACGATATGCCGAGTGACTAGGAGACGCCGATGGCTAGAGGGCAGACCCTCCAGGATCCTTTTCTGAATACGCTCCGACGGGAGAAGATTCCCGTGTCCATTTATTTGGTAAACGGAATCAAGCTCCAGGGCCAGGTCGAATCGTTCGACCAGTTCGTGGTTCTGTTGAAGAACAGTGTCAGTCAGATGGTCTACAAGCATGCGATCTCGACGATTGTTCCGGCGAGAAACGTCAAGCTTCCGGCTGGTGACGATGCAGACGACGGCCTGGAAGACGAGTAGGGGACACCACCCGGAGTAATTTTTGTTCGAACGCCCCAGCCACGGCGAGCGCGCGCTACTCGTCCACATCAACCTCGGCAGCCGAACGCCCGAGGCGCAAATCGAAGAATTCGAAGAGTTGGCCCGATCCGCAGGGGCTGACGTGTGCGCCGTGCTGACCGGATCGCGGAAGACGCCCCATGCGCGCTATTTCATCGGTACCGGAAAACTGGAAGAACTGGCCGAGCTGGTCGCGGCGCAAGGCGCCGAATTGATCCTGTTCGATCATGCGCTTTCGCCCAGCCAGGAAAGGAACGTCGAGCGCGAGCTCAAGTGTCGTGTCCTGGACCGCGCCGGCCTGATTCTGGACATTTTCGCCCAGCGTGCCAGGAGTTTCGAAGGCAAGCTTCAGGTGGAGCTCGCCCAGTTGCGCCATCTGTCTACGCGGCTGGTCCGCGGCTGGACCCACCTGGAGAGACAGAAGGGCGGTATCGGCCTGAGGGGGCCGGGTGAAACCCAGCTGGAAACGGACAGACGCCTGATTGGCGCGCGCATCCGTCAGTTGCGCAGCCGCCTGGAGCGGGTTCGCAAGCAGCGCGATCAGGGCCGTCGCACAAGGAACAAGGCGGGCGTGCCGACTGTTTCTCTGGTCGGCTATACGAATGCCGGCAAGTCGACATTGTTCAATCGCCTTACCGGAGCAGATGTGCATGCCGCAGACCAGTTATTCGCCACTCTCGATCCGACGCTGCGGAAGGTAGCGGCAAGCCCATCGTCTTCGGTCGTACTGGCGGACACCGTCGGATTCATCCGCGATCTGCCCCACGAACTGGTCGCGGCATTCCGCTCCACGCTGCAGGAAACAAAGGAGGCCGCGCTGCTGCTGCACGTAGTGGATGCCGCCGATCCGGAACGCCGCGAGCGCATCGAACAGGTAAACCGGGTCCTGGCGGAAATCGGCGCGGAAAAGGTGCGCCAGATATTGGTGTATAACAAGATCGATCTGACGGATGATGAGCCACACGTAGTCCGCGATCAGCAGGGTTCGGTAAGCAGAATATGGCTGTCGGCCACGAATGGCGAGGGAATCGATCTGCTCCTGAACGCAATTAATGAGGCTACAACGGGCAGTTTGTCAGAAGGCAGCTTGTGGCTGGAGGCAAGGGAAGCGAGAATCCGGGCATTGCTGTTCGAAGAAGGGGCCGTTGTCTCTGAAGTACCGGGAGAGAGCGGCGGATGGCAGCTGGAAATCTCGATGCCCGACCGCAGGTTCCGGAACCTCTGTCGTCGGGAAGGACTCGAACCGGAACGACTTGTGCCCCGTCCTTGTACGGAACCGGGCACGTTTCTACAATCGCGAACCGTGGCCTGATACCGGGCGCGGGCTGATAGAGCACTTGATATGGCATGGAATGAGAAAGGTGGGGGCAACCCCTGGAACGACGGTGGTCAACAGGGTCCGCCCGATCTGGACAAGGTAGTCCGCGACTTGCAGAAGAAGCTGTCGGGGATTTTCGGCGGCAAATCCGGGGGCAGTTCATCCGGAGGCACGAGCATTGGCCTGATCGTCGCGATCGCGGTGATCCTGTGGAGCCTGTCCGGCATTTACAAGGTCGACGATGCGGAGCGCGGCGTCGTTCTGCAATTCGGGGCCTATCACGAAACCACCCTGCCGGGATTGCACTGGCACATCCCGTACCCGATCCAATCGGTCGAACTGGTCAACATTTCGCGCGTGGAACGCTACAAGCATTCCACGCGGATGCTGACTGCCGACGAGAACATCGTGGTTGTCGATACCGTCGTGCAGTTCCGGCGCGAGGATCCCGAGCAGTTCCTCTTTCAGGTCCGGGATCCCGAAGAAACCCTTAGCGAGGTCAGCGAGAGCGCGATTCGGGAGATCGTCGGTACCAACCAACTCGATTTCGTGCTGACCGAGGGTCGGGCCAATATCTCCCTGCAAACGAAGGATCTGATCCAGGCGACCCTGGATGACTACGGGACGGGCCTCCAGGTCACCTCGGTGAACCTGCTGGATGCCAACTTCCCTGCCCAGGTCCAGGCCTCGGTGCAGGACGCCATCAAGGCGCGCGAGGACGGGGTAAGGCTTGGGCTCGAGGCCGAGTCCTATGCCAACGACATACTGCCCCGGGCGCGTGGTAATGCGATCCGGCAGGTGCAGGATGCGGAGGCCTATCGGTCCCGCGTGATTGCTGATGCTGAAGGTGAAGCGGCGCGCTTCGAATCCCTGCTGGCCGAGTATCAGAAGGCACCGGAAGTCACGCGCCAGAGGCTCTACCTTGAAACCGTTGAGCAGGTTTATGGCAACGCGAACAAGGTGATGCTCGATGCCGACGGCAGTGGCAATCTGCTCTACTTGCCGGTTGACGAGTTGATGAAGCGCCAGTCGGGCGGCATCCGTGACCTGACAGGCGGTGAATCCGTCGCGATCGAGAGTCAGGATGGACAGTCCCGTCGGACGACTGAAGAGCGCCGTTCGAGGAGGAGCCGCTAATGGGACCCAGGAACACATTCGTGGCGTTGTTGCTCGTCGTGATCGCGGCCGTAGCTTCGATGGCGGCTTTCACCGTTGACCAAAGGGAACACGCGATCAAGCTCCGTTTCGGCGAGATCGTCAGGACCGAGTTTGATCCCGGGCTGCACTTCAAGATCCCGTTCGTTAACAACGTGGTCAAGTACGACAACCGGGTGCTCACCAGGAATAATCCGACCGAGGAATTCCTGACGCTCGAGAAGAAGAACCTGAAAGTCGACTTTTACGTCAAGTGGCGGATCATCGATCCGGGGCAGTACTACCGTTCGGTGTCAGGCGATGAATTGCGAGCGACCAATCGTCTCATCGAGATCATCAAGGACGGCATTCGGGCGGAATTCGCCAAGCGAACCGTTCGACAGGTGGTCACTGCCGACCGCCGCGACATTATGGACGACATGATGCTGACGGCGGCACAGGTGGCAGCAGGCCTGGGTATCGAGGTTGTCGACGTGCGCGTCAAGCGACTGGATCTGCCTGACGAAGTCAGTGATTCGGTATTCAACAGGATGCGGCAGGAGCGTGCGCGTATTGCCGCCCAGTTGAGGGCGGAAGGCGCCGAGAATGCTGAGCGAATCCGGTCTGAGGCAGACAGGGAGCGGACGGTTATCCTGGCTGAGGCCTATCGTGATTCACAGAAGATCCGTGGTGAAGGCGACGCGGCATCAGCGGCGACCTACGCCAACGCGTTCGAGCAGGATATTGAGTTTTTCCGTTTCCATCGCAGCCTGCAGGCATATCGACAGTCGTTGGGACTGGAGGGCGATCTCTGGGTCGTTGGCCCGGACAGCGACTTCTTCAAGTATCTGAAGGATCCGCAGGGCAGGGCTGGTCAGTAGCACGGCGTTGGCCGGCGTGGTAACCCGGGAGTCGGATGGACTGGTCTGATCTGCTGTCGGCGCTCGCCCTCGTGCTGATCATCGAGGGCCTGATGCCGTTTGCGAATCCAGGGTGGATGAAGCGCATGATGCTGTCCCTTGCCCAGATGGAGGACGGGCCCCTGCGGGGCGCCGGCCTGATCAGCATGATCGTAGGCCTGGTGATGCTTTACTTCGTGCGCATCGCATGAGCGGGCGCCCGTTCTCAGTAATAGCGCTGTATCTCGCTGACGCTATGGTGTGGAGACAATGAGCAAGAACGTCGTCGTTATCGGTACGCAGTGGGGGGACGAGGGCAAGGGCAAGATCGTCGATCTGCTGACCGAGCGTGCTGCCGCAGTTGTGCGCTTCCAGGGCGGTCACAATGCCGGCCACACCCTCGTCATCGACGGCGAAAAAACCGTCCTGCACCTGATTCCGTCCGGTGTTCTGCGGGAAGGTGTGGAGTGTCTGATCGGCAACGGCGTCGTTGTGTCCCTCGATGCATTGATGCATGAGATCGACACGTTGACGGCGCGCGGTGTGCCTGTAATAGAACGCCTGCGACTCAGTCCCGCGTGTCCCATCATCCTGCCGTCGCACATTGCGCTCGACAACGCCCGGGAGCAGGCACGGGGCGCCAAGGCAATCGGCACCACCGGTCGCGGCATCGGCCCCACCTATGAAGACAAGATCGCACGGCGCGCGGTGCGCGTGTCAGACCTGTTTCACCGTGAACGGCTCGCCGCCAAGCTTGGCGAGGTGCTGGACCTGCACAATTTCATGTTGAAGCACTACTACCATCAGGAAACGATCAACTTCCAGCGTGTGCTTGACGAGACGCTTGAACTTGCCGAACGGGTAAGACCGCTGGTTGGTGATGTCACCGAGCGGCTCGAATACCATCACGAGGCCGGTCATAGGGTCTTGTTCGAAGGCGCACAGGGCGCTTTGCTGGATGTCGACCACGGCACGTATCCGTTCGTGACCTCATCCAACACCACGGCCGGGGCTGCGACTACCGGCAGCGGTATCGGCCCGCGTGACGTGGATTACGTCCTGGGTATCGTCAAGGCGTACACGACGCGCGTAGGGGCAGGACCGTTTCCGACCGAGTTGTTCGAC
>CAJIAD010000413.1_pt1 | contig 25070 bp, 25 predicted proteins | sample 9198981 | NCBI WGS metagenome assembly CAJIAD01 (sample SAMEA7708274, study PRJEB35096) | sediment metagenome | biome: marine neritic benthic zone biome [ENVO:01000025]; feature: sediment [ENVO:00002007]; material: shallow marine sediment [ENVO:03000034] sea grass bed [ENVO_01000059] ...
GGATGCACCGTGTTGCACCGAGTAATGGGCGAATTCGGTATCGATGGCCAGTAACTCCTCGACCATGACACCCTTATCCCGAGTACCTGCACAGGCGGCCAGCAGAATGATGGCCGGGATACTCACGATGGCTGCTATGCCTTTCACGCTGATTCTCCGGTCCCGTCCGCGCCCGATGCCGAGTCCCGCAGCATCGGCACATACCCCGGATGGCCTGCCACCCGATCCAGCCAACGCTGTACGTTCGGAAACGGCGCCAGGTCGATGTCCGCCTCGTCCGACACATGGGTATAGGCATAAAGGGCTATGTCGGCGATCGTCATCCGTTCGTCGACAAAGAAACTCCGATCGGCCAGGTGGCGATCCATGACTGCCAGGGCGGCTCGTCCCTGCTCCTGGCATCTGGCCACCTGTGCCCGACGATCGTCCGGATTGCCCAGGAATTTGATGATGAAACGTGCGACCGCGATGTTGGGTTCGTGGCTGTATTGCTCGAAGCAAAGCCACTGGATGACACGGGCCCGCGACAATCGCGACTCGGGCAGGTACGGCGTGTTCTCGGCCAGGTAGAACATGGCGGCGTTCGATTCCGGCAGGTAGTTTCCAGGCTCGATTTCGAGCACCGGTATCCTGCCGTTCGGATTGATCTGAAGGAACTCGGCGGTCCGCGATTCGCCCTGCATGATATCTATCGTGACAGATTCGAAGTTGGCGCCGACCAGGTGCAGCATGAGATTGACCTTGTAGCAGTTACCGGAGCCCGGATACTCGTACAAGCGATACATGGCTGGGTCCTCCGCTGGTCGGGTATGAAATCTCTCAGGGGCGTTCAGTCGACGTAGGCATCCGCTTCAATCTCGACCAGCATGTTGTCCGAAATGAGGCCTGAAATCTCGACCATCGACGTAGCCGGTCGAATCTCGCCGAAAAACTCGCCGTGTGCGCGGCCAACCTCCTGCCAGTCGTCCATATTGACGACATACATCCTGGTCCGTACGACCTGCTCCATCGAAGCACCAGCCCGCTCCAGCGCCGCCCGGATATTCTCCAGGCACTGGCGTGCCTGACCATATGCGTCGTCTATCGTGACCGACCCGTCGGCGTTGGTTGCCGTCGTGCCGGATACGTGCACATGGGGCCCCACGCGGATCGCCCTCGAGTAACCGACGATCGGCTCCCAGGTCGTTCCGGTTGATATCCGCTTCCTGTCCAATCTATTCACCTGCTGCTGTGCGCGACTTCGGTTCCACCCCGTCTTTCGAATCCGGACGATACCGCAATCCTGCTGTTTCGACATTGACCGGTCAGGCCCCGGCGGTGCCCGGGTCTACCCGACGATGAGGTCTACACATTCTGATAAGCTCAGGGGTCCGGCGAATAATCGTCAAGTCGGATTTGATCATGATGCAAGAGGCCCCGGACCTCGAGACTCTCGAAAGAGATGCCGCCAACGGAATTGCCGGCGCACAGTACAACCTCGGCGTGTGGCATCTCCAGCATCCGCCCCAGGAAAGAGATGTAGACGCGGCCAGGACCGCTTTCGAGGCGGCCGCGGAACAGGGATTTGCACCAGCCCTGGCCGCGCTTGGCTACATGTACCTGCGCGCCCAGGGTGTCGAGTACGATGCCGAAAAGGCGGCGAACCTGTTCGACCAGGCCGCACAGGCCGGCTATGCCGAGGCGATCTACCGCCGTGGCGAGTTGCAGGCGGTGGGTTGTGGTACAGACACGGACCAGGACGGCGCCAGAGCTGATTTCGAACTCGCCGCGTCCAAGGGGCATCCCGGCGCAATCACGCAACTTGCCTGGTGCCTTACCCGTGGGATCGGCGGCGATCCGGATCCCGTCAAGGCGACTTCGCTGTATGGAAAGGCGGCTGTTGCCGGTGATCCCAGGGCCCAATGCTGTATCGCCTGGCGCTATGAAACCGGCCACTGCCTGCCACAGTCCGAAGCGGCCGCATTCGATTGGTATGTCCGGGCCGCAACGATGGGCTACAAGGCAGCGATCCTGGCGGCGGACCGGCTTGCTGCGAATCTGCCGGCAGATACCGTCGAGGAAGCGCGCCGCAGGGCGGCACAGCCACCACCGAAGATCGATGAGCCCGGACCGTACGTGCAATCAGGCACGCCAACAACGGGGCCGCAGCTCGTTTCTTGGTCGCCGCGCGTCTTCACATTTCCTGATTTCCTGTCCCAGGACGAGTGCTTTCATCTCATCGGTATGGCCAGGCCATTTCTGCGCCGGGCGATGGTGTTGAATCGCGACACCGGTCAACAGGTCATCGGCGAGGCACGTCGCAGCCGCAATACACGCATGCTGGATCCGCTAAGAGACATCGTTGTGTGGGATATCGAACAGAGGCTGGCGCGCTTCGCGATGCTGCCAGTGGAGAATGCCGAGCCGATTACGATTATTTATTACGGCATCGGCGACGAGTATGAGACCCACTCGGATTACTACCCACCGGAGGATCCGGGCAGCAAGACAGGGCTGGACAAGGGGGGACAGCGTGTCGCGACGTTTCTCACGTATCTCAATGCCGTGGAGGAGGGTGGGGAGACTGTCTTCCCGAAAGCCGACCTGTCGATACCACCGACGCCCGGGATGGGCTTGCTCTGGTTCAACACGCGGCCGGACACGACACCGGACGAAAAGACCCTGCATGCGGGTCTCCCGGTGGCGAAAGGCGAGAAATGGCTGCTCAGTCGCTGGATCCGGGAGTCCGAATATCCAATGTCGAACGGCTGACCACCGCTACGCGACGGGTTTTCAGTCCAGGCCGCGCGCGATCACCGTGCTGACGGAGGCATAGGTCGACACACAGTAGGGCACGAAGTAGGTCACGATCATCTTGACGCAATCGGAGCGTGTGAGGGAGCCGCTCAGGATGTGGTCACCGTAGTTGATGGCCATGAGGATAGTGCCCACGACCGCCGCGATCTTGAGTGAGCGCTTGACGATCGGAGGCTCCAACGCGATGCGTAGCCAACTTCTCTTCTTGTCTGGCACGGTCTGATCTTTCCACGTCGGGGCACTTCGCAGGCGTCTGAAACGCCAAAACCCGAACGATGATCACTGTGTAGTCATCATAGACGCTTCGCGAAGCAAGCGGCGGAATCCGGGCACAGCTCCCGGAACTCGCTCGTCTCACGGATCCCGCACGGTGCTGCGTCGCGTTCCGTTTCGCGGTAATCCAAACCGGGGAAGAACCCGGCGGCTGTTTCGGTCAGCAGATACATCGTGGAAACACCGGCGGTCCGGGCCGCATCCTCGATCGCAGCCACGAGCAAACCGCCCAGCCCCTCGCCACGTCGGCCGGGGTCGACAACCAGGGACCGGAGCAGTGCGGCATCGTCCGCGAGTTCGAGGCCAACGACACCGCCGAATCTGCCTTCGTCGTCCTCGGCAACGAGGAAATGAACCAGCTTGGCCTCATCGAGATCCTCTGCCGGGAGACCTGCGTCCGACAACAAGCGGTTGATTTCGGGCAGCCGTTCGGGTCCCGCCGGCCCGATGCGCCATCCGGTCGGCCGATCACCGTTCATCGTTGCTTTGTCATCAGCTGTCGTCCGGCCCTTGTTCATCCCGCTGGGCCGCATCTTCTCTGGCACGGCGTCGCTCATGCCCGCGCATTGTTTCCAGCAGCGCCTCGAAGCGCGGCTGCCCGTGCAACGGTAGCAGGTCCGGGTCATTCTCCACCCAGGCCAGGTTTGCCATGGCGGGCAGGCCTGTTTTCTCCAGGCAATCGAGGGCGCGATCGATCTCGCCTGCCAGGGAGAATACGCAGGCAACGTTATAGAACACTGCTGACTCCTCGGGCTCGAGCCGCATCGCGCGTTCAGCCATTTCGATCGCTTTCGCGGTATCGCCAAGCTTCACGATCGAACCTGCAGCCAGGTATAAGGCCCGGATATCATCAGGCTGGTCCCGCAGGTGGCGCTCCGCCAGTTCGATACCCTGCACCAGACGTTGCCGCTCAGCGTCCTCTTCACCGAGGATGGCATAGGCCTGGCTGCCCAGCATCCTGGGCACATAGTTCTCCGGATCGGCTTCCGAGGCGCGGTCGAACAACTCTGCCGCCTGTCTCGTCTTACCCTGGTGCATGCAGGCCCTGGCATAGAAGAAGGGCGCCTCGTAAAGCGTCGGGTCCAGTTCCATGGCTTTTTCGAAACGCGCTTCCGCTTGCGACCATTCCCTCCAGAGCACATGCACCAGCCCGGCTGACGCATTGCTTTCGGCGAGATCGGGACACAGTTCCAGGGCCTTGTCGCTGGCCTCGCGAGCCCGGCGCCTGTACTCAGCCAGGGCGTCGAAATACACATAGAGATTCGCCAGTGCATCTGCCAGCCCCGCCCACGCCCTGGCGAATTTCGGATCTTCCTCGATCGCACGCTCGAACATCTCGACTGCAAACCGCATGTTTCGCTTGCCGAAACGGTGAAAGAAGCTCCAGCCCTTCAGGTAGAGATCATATGCCCTGGCATTACTGGTCGAACGCCGTGTCTGACTCGCGCACTCGCACTCAGATGGGGTCATCGTCGTTTCCAGAGCCTGCGCTACGTTGGCGGCTATTTCGTCCTGGATCGCGAAGATATCCTCCATTTCCCGATCGAAGCGCTCGGACCAGAGGTGGTATCCAGTGTCGACATCGACCAGCTGCGCATTAACTCTCAACCTGTCGCCAGCCTTGCGCACGCTGCCTTCCAGAACGGTGGCAACCTGCAAATTCTGACCGATCTTCCGAACGTCCATATCGCTTTCGCGATAACTGAAGGACGAGGTCCGTGATGCGACCTTCAATTCGCCAAGCCGTGCCAACACGTTGAGGATTTCCTCGGCGACACCCTCGCAGAAGTAGGCCTGATCATGGGCCGGGCTCATATCGGCGAATGGCAGCACAGCGACTGAAGACTGGCCGGTAACGACCGTCCCGCTATCCGGCTTGGCATCGCCGGTCGCGCCCGGATCTCGCCTGATTCCGTCCGGCGTCAGTTCGAACGCCCAGGCCAGCACGATTGCCAGCGGGAAACCCAGAATAACCAGCATTACAACGAGGGTCAGCGTCCAGTCGGGGAGTTTGAGCGGGTCAAACGTCGTTTCCGCCACCTGGATCAATAGCCAGGCAACAACTGCGTATACCAGCGCGACCCGGATGACTTTCCGCCGCCGCAATTCGGCGAAGAAGCCTCGGCTCTCAGGACTACCTTTGTTCATAGCCCCTCATCGACCTTTGAGATGCCCGGATTGTACACTGCAGGCGTGGCGGCGGGCCGCGGCGGTTGCCGTTACTCGGCAGTGGGCGCGCGCCGCAACTCCTTATTCCTGTACATGTCGTGATCAGCGCGCACGATCAGATCGCGCAGCTCGGTACTGTCCTTCGGAAAAGTCGCAACGCCGACGCTGATCGACGTCTGGATCATGCGTGCCTCGAAATCCAGGGTGGTCTTCTGCACGCTGTTGCGAATGCGCTGTCCGACCTCCGCTGCTACATCGTTGTCGGTCTCGGAAAGAAGGACGATAAATTCATCGCCACCGTAGCGGGCGGCCACATCCGTATTCCGGATCAGCCGCGCAATGACGTTGGCAGCCAGCACGATCGCCCGATTGCCCGCATCGTGCCCGTGTTCGTCGTTTATCGTCTTGAGATTGTCCATGTCCAGCAACAGGACGGAGTAGGGCCGCGCGTAACGCACCGATTTATCGTGCTCGCGTTTGTGGATCCGCGAAAAGGCGCGCATGTTGTACAGCCCCGTGAGCTCATCAGTTTCCGATAGCGACCGGATGCGGCCCTTGGCGATCTGAATGTCGTTTGCCAGCATCGTCGTGATGAATGCCGCCAGCAACAGCGGTCCCACCGTTGCCATCAGCTGGCTGAACCAGGCCAGGGAAAAGACGTTGGTAAGGTTGCCCTCGACATACATGTAGCAGACGGCGATCAGGGCAACGACAAGCAGGGTCGCCCACTTTCCCATCGTGAGCGCCGCGACGATGATCGGCAGCAGGTAGAGATTGAACAACGGGCTGTCGGTACCGCCTGTCGGCCGCAAGACGGCCGTCGTGAATGCGATCATTGCCAGGATCTCGATACTGATCTTCAGCCTGGTATCGCGCCGATAGAAGTTGAGGTAGCGGAAGGCGATGATGAATACGCCAAATCCGATCAGTGCGTTGGTTACCAGCCTCTGTTCCGTCACCAGCGTCCCGGGCGTAACCAGGTCCAACAGCACCAGGATCAGCAACAGCCATTCGACCTCCGCAACGCTACGAGCGAAACCACGCAACTCGTCCTGCTGGATCTCGTCGTCGATGTCTTCGAACAAAGTCGAACGCAGTTTCTTCATCGATGCGCCCCCGGCATGAGCCACGCCGGGGATGTCTCCCATCTGTGCCCTGGATCCCGCTGTTTGTCAGGAAGGTCGCTGAAGACGCTCCTCCACTGAGTCTCTCGTCTTCGTTCCCTGAAGATTCTCCACCAGAGTCAGCGCGAAATCCATTGCCGTCCCCGGCCCCCTGGACGTGATGATGCGGCCATCCTGCACGACGGAATCCTCGCACGGGCTGATTTCGGGGTTGCTATCCGGGTTCAGGAAGCCCGGGAAACTTGTCGCACGTTTCCCATTCAGGACACCGGCCGTTGCGAGCACCATTGGTGCTGCACAGATGGCTGCCATGTAACGGCCGTCTTCCGCCATCGACCTGATCTTCCGCAGGATTCTCTTATCACTCTGCAGATTGCTCGCGCCCGGCATGCCACCAGGCAACACGATCATGTCGTAGTCGCGAACCAGCGCAGATTCGAGCCTTTCGTCGGCGTGAATCGTGATCCCGTGCGATCCCGTCACTACGTCCTCGTCGAGCCCGGCGACAACCACCTCACAATCCGCCCGGCGCAACAGGTCGATTACCGTTACGGCCTCTATTTCCTCGAATCCGCCGGCGAGTGGTACAAGTGCGCTTGCCATGATTCCTCCCCGTCGTCGACGACGCCGTTGGCTCTCCGCACCAGGTCTTCGATGCTGACCAGCATGATACCGATCGCCGGCAGATCGGGCAGTTCGGCCTCCAGCAGGTTCAGGGTCGCGGGGTAGGGGTGACCGATCCCGAGCGCGTATCCATCGCGTCGTGCCGTGGCGATAAGCCGCTCGAACTGTTCCCTCACCTGTTGCGGTCGCGGATCGTTATCCAGGAACACATCGCGTTCGATGGCTGGCACACCATTGGCTTGCGCCACCTTGAGCGCCACGCTTGAAACCGATGTAAGGCTGTCGACAAAGAAAATGCCTCCCTGGGTGGCAATGTCCTCCATCACCCACTGCATGAATACGAGATGCCTGGTCAGGTGGCTACCCATGTGGTTGTTGATGCCGCGGGTAAAGGGAACGCTGTCCAGTCCGGCGCGCAGGGCGCCAACGACCTCGATGCGGTTCATGCCTTCGTGGAGCAAGCCGGGCCCTGCGATCATGCCGTTGGCCACCGGCTGCATCGGGAGATGCAGCATGACGACCTTGCCGTACTCATTGCAGAGGCGCGCGACACGGGTTGCGTGGGGCGTATGCGGCAAAACAGAACATGCGATCGGCCCCGGCAGGCTGGCGACGCGTCGTCCGCCGTCGGCGTGATTGCCGAGATCATCCATGATCAGACCGATGATGACGACCTCGTCGATCTCCGCCGACATCGCGTCGATGCCGGGCATACCGGCGATGCAGAGAATAAGGGCCGCCACGACTCTGGGAGGCGGGGCGGCGGGCTTGCCGTGCATCATCCGGTTCAGTCGGCCTTGCTATGCAGGATCCGCTGGTTCTTTAGCAAACCCAGCGCCACGACGAGTTGGCTGTCTGCCGGCAGCTCGACGCCGTCAGCCGCCGTTGCCCGCTCGCTGCGGATGTCAGGCTCGATACCACGCTCATGGATGGAGCGGCCTGATGGCGTGTAGTAACGGGACGTCGTTAGCTTTATCGCCCGGCCGTAGGACAGCGGCATCACGGTCTGCACAGAGCCTTTGCCGAAGGTTCTCGTACCCACCAGTCTTGCCCGGCCGTGATCCTGTAGAGCCCCGGCCACGATCTCGGATGCGGATGCCGATCCTCCATTGACCAATACGGTCAGCGGGCGTCCATCCAGGATGTCACCTGACGTGGCCGTGAGCCTGAAACTGGCGTCCAGAGCTCTGCCATCGGCAGTCACTACGGTCCCGGATTCGAGGAACAGATCCGACACTTCGACAGCCGCTTCCAGAACACCTCCCGGATTGTTTCGCAGGTCCAGAATCAGGCCGTTCAACCCGTCCGGCCCTGTCCCCATCATTTCCCGCACCGCCTTTTTCGCGTCCCGCGCAGTCGTTTCGCTGAAGTGCGTCAACCTGATGTAGCCGTAGCCGGGCTCGACCATCTCGTGGCGTACGCTACTGACCTGTATCGTCGATCTCCGGAGCTCGTACGAAAGCGGATCGCCTTCCGTATCGCGGAGAACGCTCAGACGGGCGATCGAACCCGGCGGTCCGCGTAGCCTGAAGACTGTATCGTTAAGATCCTTTGAATCAACGGGCATTCCGTCGACACTGATGATGATGTCGCCGCTCATGATCCCGGCCAGGTCGGCCGGGCTCTCATCAACCGGCGTCACCACAACTACGCGACCGTCGGTCACACTGACCTCGAGCCCGACACCGGAGTAAGTACCTGACGTGCTTATCCGGATGTCATCGTATTCGTCTGCATCCAGGTATGCCGAGTGCGGGTCCAGGTCAGAGACCATGCCCCGGATGGCGGCTTCAATCAGGCGCTGATCGTCGATGCCGTCGACGTAGTCACGCTTGACCTTTTCCAGGACCTCGGCGAGCAGCCGGGCCTGATCCCAGGGCAGTGTGGTCTGCTCGCGTATGTCGCGATCGGCCAGAACCGCCGATCCGAGACTTAGTGAAAAGCCCAGAACCACGCCGATCCCGACGGCCAAAACTGCCCTGAATTTCAATGACATGCCAACACTCACGTCGCTCCCAGGGGGAGTTGACAGCGCCCATCATACACCGTGTTCACCGGATCACCGTTGATTCGATGACCTGCCTCACTACCAGACATCGAATGCCTGGGCGCGTTCATTCTCGTGACTTTGCGTCAGCGCGCGGAAAGCCGGCTGCCGAACCAGCGATGCGGATCCTGCGGACGGGCGCCTTTCCTGATCTCGAAATACAGTGCTGAACCGGATCGGCCACCGCTATCGCCGGTCGTCGCCAGCACGTCACCGGGTTGGACCCATTCGCCGACACTCTTGAACAAGGTCTCGTTGTGACCATACAGGCTGATATATCCGTCGCCATGCTCAACGACTGTCAGCAGACCGAGCCCGGGCAACCAGTCCGAATAGGCCACCCGGCCGTGGTAGACGGCACGCACCTCCGCCCCACGCTCCGTGCCAACGAGCACACCATTCCACTTGATGCTTCCTCCGGCGCGTGGCTGGCCGAAATCGCTGAGTAATCGCCCCGCCACCGGCCATGCCAGCTTTCCGCGTTGCTCCGCGAAAGGCTCTCGCGAGGTGCCTGGTAATTCGGCCAGGGCCTTTTGCAGTTCTTCTATGAGTTTTTCAAGGTCCTTTTGGTCCTGCCGGAGTCGACCCATCTCATCGCCACGTCGTTTCAGGTCCTGGTCGATCGACGCGATCAGCTTGCGACGTTGTGCACGAGCAGATTCCAGATCGCCAAGCTCCTGCGCCCGCGTTTCCTCGAGTTTCCCGAGCTCGCGCGCCTCGACCGACAGGCCAAGCTCGATCTCGGCGAGCCGGTCGAGTTCGGCGGCGTCCTCGGCGATGCTCTGCGCCCGGTTTTCTGACAGGTAACGGTAGTAGACCATCATCCGGCCCAGGGTGGCCGGATCCTGCTGGTTGAGCGCCAACTTGAGCCGTTGGTGCCGACCGCCGATGTATGCGGCGCGGGCCTGGGCCGACAGGACATCCCGATGCATTCCCAGTCTGTCGGCGAGTGTCTCCCGCTCCGCGAGGAGGGCGCGTTGCCGGCTCTTGCTTGCGGCCAGTTGGCTTTTTGTTTCCGCCAGCAGGCTCGCGGCGGCGGATACCCGCTTGTCCTCGGCACGCAGGCGGGCAGATTCTTTGCGCTTGCGATCGGCGTCACGCTCCAGCTCCGTCTGCAGTGACTCGATCCGCTTCCGCAGGCCCTCGAGCTCCGCCTCCGGGTCACCATCCGCTGCGCTCGCTGTCGCCGGCATTGTCGAAACCAGCACACCGAGCAGGACGAGGCCGCCGATCATGGTCGCCCTCATCCCGCCGATTGTCCTCGTGGCCTTCCCGTCATGTGCTTCGTCTTGTTACCTGCCGACGCATCCGGCAATTCTGCGCTGCTATAATGGCCCGCTAACCTGATAGGGCCCTGTGGCCGAAGGCAGCGGAGCGAGTATGCAGCAGCTTGTGGAATTTTCCACCAACCACGTTTTTCTTGTCAGCGCCCTGGTGGCGTTGATTGTACTGGTGGTCGTGAATGAGGTCCGAATCAAGGCCGGCGGGGCTTCTGTCAACCCGTCCGATGCCATCCGTCTGATCAATGGCGGCGCCCTCGTCCTCGACGTCCGCGGAGCGCCCCAGTTCGAGAAGGGGCATGTCGTTAGCGCCCGCAGCATGCCGCTCACGGAACTGGACAAGAGCATCGACTCGATCGAGCGTTACAAGGACAAGCCAGTCCTCGTCTACTGCGATTCGGGTGTGTCCGGCGGCCAGGCAGCGGCGAAATTGCGGAAGAACGCATTTGCCAAGGTAAGCAACCTCCAGGGCGGGCTGACAGCGTGGCGGCGGGAGAACCTGCCGCTCGAGGCCGGGCGCAAGCCAACCAAACAGAAGAAGAAACGAGGCAAACACGAGAACAGCCAAGCGGAACAAACCTGACCTGATCGGAGCAGGGGGCGACCAGCCGATCCAGTGGCGCTATTCGCGCCGGTACACAGAAATGCGGAGTAAACATGAACGAAGAAACCAGGGAAGCGGTCGACCAGACTGCTGAAGAGGCCCAGATCGGGCTGCAGAAAATCTACCTGAAGGACGCATCGTATGAAGCACCGAACGCGCCCGGGATTTTTTCAGGTGAATGGCAGCCGGCCATCAATCTCAATCTGGCCACGCGCCATACAAACCTGGGAAAGCACACCTACGAGGTGATTCTCGAGGCGACCGTCGAGGCCAAGCAGGGCGACAACGTAGCCTTTCTGGCTGAGATTCAGCAGGCCGGGATATTCCTCATTCGCGGTATTGGCGACGATGATCTGGAAAGGGTCCTGACGACATTCTGTCCCACCCAGATCTATCCTTACGCACGGGAGTCGATTGCCGATCTCGTCGGCAAGGGCGGCTTTCCGCAATTGCATCTCCAGCCGGTCAGCTTCGAAGCCATGTTCGCCAACGCGGAAATAGAGGAATCGGAACCGGCCGTGGAAGAGAACGGCGAGTAGACGAGAAACGGGGCTGATATCGGAGAGGGGGAGAACTTGGGCAAACCTGAAACCATCGCCGTTGTCGGCGCGGGCTCCTGGGGTACCGCACTGGCCATCCAGTTCGCCCGCAGTGGTCACCGGACCCTGTTGTGGGGGCGCCAGGAAGATCATCTCGATCGCCTGACGGAGGATCGCGAGAATCAACAGTATCTGCCCGGCGCGCCTTTCCCGGAATCACTGGAGGTCGCACCCGATCTGCAGGTCGCACTTGCTGAAGCGAAGTACGTCGTCGTCTCTGTGCCGAGCCATGCCCTGCGAAAGGTCCTCGAGACCGTCAAGCCGTTGCTGCGAGATGACGTCAAGATCGCCTGGGCGACGAAAGGTTTCGAGGTAGCGTCGGGGAAGCTACCGCACCAGGTAGCCCAGGAAGTGCTGGGAACCGACATGCCGATGGCGGTCCTGTCGGGACCGACGTTCGCGCGCGAGGTGGGCGACGGTCTGCCCAGCGCACTGACGGTGGCTGCATCGGATGAGCGCTATGCGCGGACGGTTGCCGAAAATATTTCGAGCGACACCTTCCGCGCCTACACATCCACCGATATCGTGGGTGTCGAGGTAGGCGGTGCGGTCAAGAATGTTCTGGCGATCGGGGCGGGGATCTGCGACGGATTGGGTTACGGTGCCAATACCCGCATCGCGCTGATCACTCGCGGTCTGGTCGAGATGGAGCGGCTCGGCATGGCCCTGGGAGCCCAGCCCGCGACCTTCATGGGCCTCGCTGGAATGGGCGACCTCGTCCTGACCTGTACAGACAATCTGTCGCGAAACCGGCGCATGGGTCTGGCGCTTGCTGCCGGCAAGACGGTCCAGGAAGCGGAGACCGAGATCCGCCAGGTCGTGGAAGGCGTGAAAGCTGCCGAGGCTGTACACCGGGTAGCGCAACGCGCCGGCGTGGAGATGCCCATCTGCGAGCAGATCTACCGCATCCTGTACGAAGGTGCCCGGCCGGAGGAAGCGGTCGGGGCGCTGATGCAACGCGCCCTGAAATCAGAGTTCGCACTGCGCGATTGACCCGTTCATCCCGGTGCGGATCTCTATCCCTCGACAACCGGATCACACTGGAACCCGTTCTGGCGCCAAGCTTCGTACACGGACACTGCAACAGTATTCGAGAGATTCAGGCTTCTGTTGCCGGGACGCATCGGCAGGCGCAGGCGACGAGATTCCGGCATGGCGTCAAGCAGATCGCGTGGCAGACCCCGCGTCTCCGGTCCGAACAACAACGCGTCGCCAGGACAATAGCCTACCGAGGTGTAGCAGTGATGGGCTTTGCTCGAGAACGCGAAAACCCTGGGATGGCGCAATCCCGCAAGGCAATCGTCGAGACTCTCGTGTACCGAAAGCGAAGCGAACTCACGATAGTCGAGGCCGGCACGCTTGAGGCGCGGCTCGTCGAGTTCGAACCCGAGAGGCCTGATCAGATGCAGGCTCGCCCCGGTATTGGCACAAAGTCGTATGATATTGCCCGTGTTGGGCGGGATCTCCGGCTGGAAAAGGATAACGTTGAACATGAGGACTCCTGCCGCGCCTGTAGAGAGGGATGATGGACGCTAGCCTCGAAAAGGTCGACAACCCGCTGGCGCTCGAATTTTGCGGTATCGCGATGGCATCACCGATTGTGCTGCTGTCCGGCTGTGTCGGTTTCGGCGAGGAATACACGCGCGTTGTCGGATTCTCCAATCGAGACGTCGGTGGAATCGTCTTGAAGGGCACGACCCTCGAACCGCGGCTGGGCAATCCGCCACACCGGGTCTACGAAACGCCGATGGGCATGTTGAATGCGATCGGCTTGCAGAATCCGGGCGTCGACAAGGTGGTCGATGAGATTCTGCCGACACTGGATTTCACCGAAACGCGGTTCATCGCCAATATCTGTGGCTCGACCATCGAGGACTATGCGGCGGTCACGCGTCGGTTCGACGACTCCCCCATCGACGCGATGGAGATCAATATCTCCTGCCCCAATATCAAGGAAGGCGGCGTGCAGTTCGGTAACGACCCGGACATGTCCGCGCGGGTCGTTGAAGCCTGCCGCAGGGAAACCGACAAACCCTTGATTACGAAACTGTCACCGAACCAGACCGATATCCGCGACAACGCCCGTCGCTGCATAGAGGCCGGCAGTGACGGTCTTGCCGTGATCAATACGCTGATGGGCATGGCGATAGACCGGTCGACCCGGCAACCGGTCATCGGAAACATCCAGGGCGGGCTGTCAGGGCCCGCGATCAAGCCTATCGCGCTGCTCAAGGTGCACCAGGTCTGCCAGGTGGCGGCACCTTTGGGCATCCCCGTCATCGGTCAGGGCGGTATCTGCAACGCCGCCGACGCCATCGAATTTATGATAGCCGGAGCTGCGGCGGTCGGAGTCGGCACCGCTTTGTTCTACGACCCGCTGGCCTGCCGGAAAATTAACGACGGCATCACGGAGTACCTCGCCGAGAACCGGATGTCCTCAGTCGCCGATCTGATTGGCAGCATCGAGATCGGTTGATGGCCGACAACGATGGCCTCGGCAGTCCGGGGCGTTGGGTGCCACCTGGGGCACACGATGATCAGCCATCACCAGCATGGCAACAGGCGGTTACGGCGACAGGACAAAATCACGCGATTGGAAAACGGATATGACGGAATACCCGATCACGGCAAGCAACAAGACCAGGCAGCTGCGCGAAAAGGCCGTTTACGACCGTGAGGTCGTTCACGCCATTCTCGATGCCGGGCTGGTCGCTCACGTTGCCATGAATCAGGACGGCGATCCGATCGTCGTTCCCATGATCTATGGCCGCTCCGGCGAAACGATCTACCTGCACGGTGCCAGAAAAGCGAGGGTTGTCCGGGTGCTGGAGCAAACGAAAACGGCCTGCCTGAATGTCACGCTGCTCGATGCTGTCGTGTTGGCGCGGTCGGCGTTCAATTCTTCGATGAATTATCGGTCTGTCACGATCTTCGGCGAACCCCGGTTGGTGGATTCACGGGAAGAGAAGCTGTTGGCGATGAAGCTCATCAGTGAACACATCATGCCTGGCCGCTGGGCCGAACTCAGGGACCCACTGGAGCGCGAAATCAAGATGACAGGGGTCATTGCGATCGATATCGAGAGCGCTTCCGCCAAGGTCTCGAAGGGTATGCCGGATGACGAGGACGAAGACTATCTGGCCCCTGTCTGGGCTGGCATCCTGCCACTGGAAACACGGCTTGGCGATCTGGTCGACGATGATCGCCTGTTGCCCGACGTGGCGCCGTCAGAGATCGTAAAGTCGCTGCAGGGTCGCAGCATCTGAAGACCCGCTAGGGTTCGTCGAGACCCAGTTCGCGGATCTTGCGGGTCAGGGTGTTCCGGCCCCAGCCAAGCAACTGTGCCGCCTCCTGACGGCGGCCGCCCGATCGATCGAGGGCAGCCCGGATCAAGGCTTTCTCAAATCCCGGACGCGCGTGCTCGAGCAACGGTACCTCACCCTTGTCCAGCTGTATCCTCGCCCAGTCCGACAGTTGCGTGAGCCAGTCATCGGACCCTTCCGCCACACCTGCGCTGGCGACACCAGCGGGCAGGTCCTCCAGCTGGATTTCGCGACCCGGCGCGGTGACCGTCAGCCGGCGACAGAGATTGACCAGCTGCCTTACGTTGCCCGGCCAGTCGAAACTCTTCAGTGCCTTCTGTGCCTGCGGTGCGAGATCCTTCGTATCCACACCAAGCTCGGCCGAAGCAACGCTCAGGTAGTGTGACATAAGGAGTTGTATGTCCTCGCGTCGCGCCCGGAGGGGCGGCGTCTCAATATGCATGACATTGAGCCGGTGATAGAGATCCTCGCGAAAACTACCTTCCTCGACCCTTGCTGCCAGGTCGTGATGCGTCGCGGCGATCACTCGCACATCAACCTGTATCGCACGCTGGCCGCCAACCCGATAGAACTCCGATTCCGCGAGCACGCGCAACAGGCGCGACTGCAGTGCCGCGGACATGTCGCCGATTTCATCCAGGAAAAGGGTACCGCCGTGTGCCTGCTCGAAACGACCCGGACGCCGTTCGTCGGCCCCGGTGAACGCACCTTTTTCATGGCCAAAAAGCTCAGACTCCAGCAACTCCGATGGTATGGCAGATGTGTTGAGAGCGATAAAGGGTCTCGACACCCTGGGGCTATGCTCGTGCAATGCGCGCGCAACGAGCTCCTTTCCCGTGCCGGACTCCCCGGTGATAAGTACCGTCATGCTTGATCTGGACAAGCGACCGATGGCACGGAACACCTCCTGCATGGCCGGTGCCTGGCCTATGAGAGTGGGGTATTCCGGTCTCTTGACCTGCGCTTTGCCTGGCAGCCCGTGCCGCGCTGCACGCGTCACCAGCTCCACGGCCTGATCAACGTCAAAGGGCTTGGGCAGGTACTCGAAAGCCCCACCCTGGTATGCGGCAACAGCACTCTCGAGATCGGAGAATGCAGTAACAATGATCACGGGAAGGGCCGGGTGGCTCTCTCGCAGGCGTGCGAGAAGTTCGATGCCATCGACATCCGGCATGCGGACATCGCTGATCAGCACATCCGGGGTCGACGAAGCCAGCGCTCCGGTGAACTCACTTCCGGACTCGAATCCCCGGCACTCCATGCCCGCGCCACGAACCGCTTTTTCCAGGACCCATCGAATCGCTTCGTCGTCGTCGAGGACCCAGACTTCCGTCGCGCTATCGTTCATCGTCCTGGATGGGGAACAACACCTGAAATACTGTACGGCCCGGCCGACTGGAAAATTCGATCAGGCCGCCCTGCCTGCTCACCAGATCCTGTGCAAGGGCGAGGCCCAGCCCCGTGCCGTCCCGGCGTCCACTAACTAGCGGATAGAAGAGCGTCTCGCGAATCTCATCCGGAACACCGCCGCCCGAGTCCTCGATCTCTACGCATGCGACCAATCTGTGCAGCTTGCTGCCAATCGTGTGATGCGTCAACGCCCGTGTTCGCAATGTCACTTTTCCCTGATCGCCAACCGCTTCAAGTGCATTGCGAACGAGGTTCAACAGGGCCTGTATCACCTGGCCGCGGTCCAGACGGACCGTCGGCAAACTGGGATCGTAGTCCCTTTCGATCTCCAGCTCCGACGAAGTGGCTGATCGTGACAACTGAAAGATGTGCTCCAGGATCTCATGGATATTCACGTCCTCCGGCATCGGTGGCTCTCCGGGGCCCAGCAGACCATTCACCAGTGCGGCCAGCCGATCTGCCTCCCGGATCACGAGCTGCGTGAATTCGCGGTGCTCGGCCTCGGACAACTCGCGTTCCAGCAATTGCGCCGCGCCGCGGATGCCTCCCAGGGGGTTCCGGACCTCATGGGCAAGCTGGCGGACGATAGATCGACTGGCATCCCTTTGGGAGAGCAGAGCCGCTTCCCGGCTGATTCTGAGTCGGCGGCTCGCGTCGCTCATTTCAACCAACAGCCTTGTATCGCCGTTGCCTTCGTCGATCTGGCTGACATTGCAGTCGATCGTCAAGGTGCCATCTGAATCATCGTCGACCGTCAGTTCCAGTTGCGCCAGAACGTCGCCGGTTCTTGCTGCGCGTTCCAGAAGCGGTACAAGTTGTGCCAGTTGGGGGAGCCCGGCTACCAGCGGCTCGTTGACCGCCTGTTGACGGCTGCGGCCGAGCAGCTGTTCGGCAGCGGGATTCATGTATTCGACATGCAGTTCAGAATCCAGCAGCAGGATTCCCGTTGCGAGGTACTCGACCAGCACCCCGTCGACCCCTTGAAGCGGGTCCATGACGGTCTATGCCCGGGACTATCCGCCCACGCGGGGACGAACTACCGGCGGGCGTGCTATCGGGGGCCTGATGCCCGGTCGATTGTTGGGGTTATTCGGATTCAGTACGGACGTTTGCTGCACATTGAACTTAACGGTCCGGCTGACGCCGGCCTGGCTGCCGTCGGGATTCTCGACCGCCGCCCTCAGGGTATGCGCACCCCGGAATACCTGCGTCAGGACGAAGGTGTCGCCGGCACCGCCCGCGCCGGGCACACGATTGCCGTCAAGAAAGAAAATAACCTGTTGTTTCCTTGCCATCCCCGGCTTCACGTCCACCAGAACATCCAGCGATCCTTCGACGTTCCAGAGAGTCTCGTCCTGCTGGGGCCGCAGTATGGTGACGGCAAGGCGGTCGGCAGAGACAGCGGCGTCACCTTCATCCCGGGATCGCTCGGCACGTTCCTGGGCCCACTCCGGTGGGGTGTAGGTCTGCACCGATCTCAGATCGACGCGCTCCGCACCGGGATGAGGTTGATCCGAAAAATTGACGACACCATTCTCATCGACCCAACGCCAGGTATCCGCGAATGTCGCGCCACCTGCCAGGAGAATTGTCAGCAACAACCAGCGCATGGCATCTGACCCTGCAACCTTGTTACGAGTAGCATAACCACGCGCCGGTGCGGAAACAAAGAAGGCGGCGAGAAAATCCCGCCGCCTTCCGCCACATTAGGGGCGCTTCAGAGGCTGTAATACATGTCGAATTCCACCGGGTGTGTGGTCATCCGCAGCCGCGTCACGTCCTCTGTCTTCAGGTCAATGTAGGCATCGATCACGTCATCCGTGAACACGTCACCGGCGGTCAGGAAATCGCGGTCCTTGTCGAGTGCATCCAGCGCCTCATCCAGTGAGTAGCAAACCTCGGGGATACCCTTTGATTCCTCCGCGGGAAGATCGTACAGGTCCTTGTCCAGGGGATCGCCCGGATGGATCTTGTTCTGAATGCCGTCGAGGCCGGCCATCATCAACGCCGCGAAGGCGAAGTACGGGTTGCCGGTCGAATCCGGGAACCTCACTTCGATCCTGCGCCCCTTGGGATTCACGATGTAGGGAATGCGGATCGAGGCTGAACGGTTGCGCGCCGAGTAGGCGAGTTTTACAGGTGCCTCGAACCCCGGGACGAGCCGCTTGTAACTGTTGGTAGAGGCATTGGCAAAAGCGTTGATCGCGCGAGCATGCTTGACGACGCCACCGATGTAGTACAACGCCAGTTCCGACAGTCCGCCGTAACCATCGCCACTGAAGAGGTTTTTGCCGTCCTTTACCAGTGACTGGTGCACATGCATGCCATTGCCGTTGTCGCCAACGACGGGCTTGGGCATGAACGTCGCTGTCTTGCCGTAGCTCTGGGCAACGTTCATGACGACATACTTGAGGATCTGAACTTCGTCGGCCTTGCGCACCAGCGAATTGAACCCGATGCCGATTTCGCACTGTCCGGCGGTCGCAACTTCGTGGTGGTGGACTTCGGTCTCGAGACCCATCTCGGAGGCGACCAGGCACATGGCCGAGCGGATGTCGTGCAGGGAATCCACCGGCGGAACAGGGAAGTAGCCGCCTTTTACACCCGGGCGGTGGCCGAAGTTGCCATCCTCATACACCTTTTCCGAATTCCATCCGGCCTCCGACGAGTCGATCTGGTAGAAGGCGCCACGCATTTCCGCCCCCCAGCGAACGTCATCGAAAACAAAGAACTCGTTCTCCGGACCGAAATAGGCGACGTCAGCAATGCCCGTGGACTTGAGATATGCCTCGGCGCGCTTGGCGAGCGACCGCGGGTCACGCTCGTAGCCCTGCATCGTGTTGGGCTCGATCACGTCACAACACATGTTGAGGGTCGTGTCCTCGGCAAAGGGGTCCTCAACGGCAGTCGTGCTGTCGGGCATCAGGATCATGTCGGACTCGTTGATGCTCTTCCAACCCGAGATCGACGATCCATCGAACATCTTGCCGTCTTCGAAGAAATCATCATCGATCTGGCTCGCCGGGATCGTCACGTGCTGCTCTTTACCCTTGGTGTCGGTAAAGCGCAGATCGACAAACTTTGCGTCTTTTTCTTTGATGAGGGCGAGTACGTCAGCAGCTTTCATCGAGAGATTCCTCCTTCATTCGGAAAACGGTAATTCGTCCGGGCATTCGGGATCCTGTCCCGACACCTCGGACGCTGGTCTGATACCGATAAGCAAGCACGAAACGTGCCAAGTCGCCGACGGCCCGGAATCGCCGCCACCCGGTGCAATGGGGGCCGCCGCCACCCGGCGAACCGCACCGTTTGGGTGCGGTTCGGCAGGCTCGTGCACCATCGTGAAGCCGGCCTCCGTTCCTGCCTCGGTTTGAGGCCCGTGCTGCGTTATAATTTTCCGCTGTTTTCCGGGCGACCGGACAGCCAACGAGACATCCCCCGCAATGCAAGACCGCGATATCCCCGAGTCGCCCTCGACCTTTCAGGGCCTGCTGCTGAGCCTGCAGGATTACTGGGCTCGCAGGGGATGCGTCCTGCTGCAGCCGTATGACATGGAAATGGGCGCCGGGACCTTTCATCCGGCGACCTTCCTTCACGCTATCGGCCCGGAGCCTTGGAGCGCGGCCTACGTCCAGCCCTGTCGCAGACCGACGGACGGACGTTACGGTGAGAATCCGTTTCGATTGCAGCACTACTACCAGTACCAGGTCGTCATCAAGCCCTCTCCTGACGATATCCAGGACATCTACCTGGATTCGCTAACCGCACTGGGCATCGACCCGCGCGTCCACGATATCCGCTTCGTCGAGGACAATTGGGAATCCCCCAGCCTCGGTGCCTGGGGGCTGGGGTGGGAAGTCTGGCTGAATGGCATGGAGATCACCCAGTTCACGTATTTTCAACAGGTCGGCGGGCTGGACTGCCGGCCGGTCACCGGAGAGATCACCTACGGGCTCGAGCGTATTGCGATGTATCTTCAGAACGTGGAGAGCATCTTCGACCTGGTCTGGACAGACGGTCCTCTCGGTCGGGTGACATATGGTGACGTCTACCACCAGAACGAAGTGGAGATGTCGAAGTTCAACTTCGAACAGGCCAATGTCGATGAATACCTGCACCGATTCGAGTCCTGCGAGAGCGAGTGCCACGCGTTACTGGAAAAGGACCTTGCCCTGCCTGCGTATGAACAGTTACTTGATGCCTCCCACGCGTTCAACCTTCTCGATGCGCGGCACGCGATCTCAGTCACCGAGCGTCAACGGTACATCCTCCGCTTGAGGAAAATGGCCCGGTCGGTGGCGGAATCATATTTTGCGTCGCGGGAGGCCCTGGGGTTCCCGATGATTGATGGCAAACAGGTGGCGAACGCCGATGACTGACAGCGGGGAGTTTCTCGTCGAAGTAGGGACCGAGGAACTTCCTCCGCAATCCCTGCTGAATTTGTCGAACGCATTCCGGGATGGCCTGGTGGAAATGCTCGGCAAGCATTCGCTCGACTTCGGTGCGGCACGATCCTTCGCAACTCCTCGTCGCCTCGCTATCAGGATCGAGAGCCTGTCGCGCAAGCAGCCGGATCAATCCGTCGAGAGACGTGGTCCCCCGGTCCGGATAGCGGTAGACGCCGACGGAGCCCCGACGAAGGCCGGCAGCAAGTTCGCGGAATCGGTTGGCGTCGCCTTTGACGATCTGGAGCGGTTGCAAACGAACAAGGGCGAGTACCTGGTCTACCGCGGGATGGAGAATGGCAGGTCTGCAGAAGAAGTCCTGCCGGAGCTGGTCATGGCCTCGCTCGGTGCCTTGCCTGTGGCGCGTCGAATGCGCTGGGGCAGCTCCGACGAAGAGTTCGTCAGGCCCGTCCGCTGGCTGGTCATGATGATGGACGAGAACATCGTCGAGGCCGAGATCCTGGGGCAGCATTCGGGGCGTATCACACGTGGACATCGATTCCTGTGCGACCAGGCGTTGTCGATCGAACATGCGAAAGACTATCCGGCGATACTCGAGAATGAAGGCAACGTCATCGCGGATTTCGATACGCGATTGCAGCTTGTCCGGGACATCGTGACATCGCTGGCGGCCGCTGCCGGAGGTGCCGCGATTTTCGACGACGCCCTGCTACGGGAAGTCACATCCCTCGTTGAATGGCCGGTTCCCGTGGACGGTCGATTCGATGAGCGGTTTCTGGAGCTGCCCCGGGAGGTGTTGGTCTCTACCTTGCAATCGCACCAGCGTTATTTCCCGATCGAAGAAGCGTCATCGGGAGCGGAGACGGGCCCTTTGCTGCCGCGCTTTATCGCGATCAGCAACCTCGAGAGCCGCGATCCGGAGCAGGTGCGCCTTGGTAATCAGAGAGTCATTCGGCCCAGACTCGACGATGCCGCTTTCTTCTGGGACACCGACAGGAAACGCAGCCTGGCCTCACGCCGCGATGATCTCAAGGGCGTCATCTTTCAGAAGTCGCTGGGCAGCCTGCTGGACAAGAGCGCCAGAGTGGACCAGCTGGCCAAGGCCATAGCGGCAGCGATCGGTGCCGACGAGAAGTCGGCGTCACGCGCGGCGCAACTCGGCAAGTGCGATCTCACGACCGACATGGTCGGCGAATTCCCTGATCTGCAGGGCATCATGGGCCGTTATTACGCGCTCAACGATGGCGAAGGCGAGGCGACGGCGAAAGCTATCGAGGAACAATACCTGCCCCGACATGCAGGCGATGTCCTGCCTGTCTCACCCGCCGGTCAGGCGCTAGCGATCGCCGAGAAAATAGACACGCTCGCGGGTATCTTCGGAATCGGCCAGAAGCCGACGGGCACCCGGGACCCGTTCGGATTACGGCGTGGTGCCCTCGGCGTCCTGCGCATCGCGATCGAGGGAGGTCTTGACCTCGATCTGCGGCAAGTGATCGACCAGGCCGCAGCTGCTATCCCGGGCGCGGATGACCCTGACGCCCTGGCCGAAGAAGTTTTCGATTACATGATGGACCGTTTGCGTGCCTACTACACCGATGGTGTCGGGTCGGTGCAGGCCCCGGTGGATGTGTTCGAGTCGGTCCTGGCTCGGCGCCCGTCCTCTCCGCTGGATTTTCACCAGCGCATTGAGGCGGTTCTTGAATTCGTGGCATTGCCGGCCGCCGACAGTCTGGCAGCGGCGAACAAGCGGGTAGCCAATATCCTCGATAAGGCCGAGGAGGCGATCGATGATGCCGCGAACCCTGCCCACATGATCGAAAACGAGGAGAAGGCTCTGTTCCAGGCGGTGACCAGCCTCTCCGAAGAAGTGGTTCCCCTGCTCGATGTCCACGAGTATCGCGCTGCGCTGGAGAAACTCGCTACGCTGCGGAAGCCTGTTGATGATTTCTTCGATGCTGTCATGGTCATGGATGAGGACGCAGCTCTGCGTCACAATCGGCTGGCGCTCCTCAAGCAGATGAGAAACCTGTTCCTGCATGCCGCGGACCTTTCGAAGCTGGCCGTATAGCCTCTGATGAAGCTGGTTATCCTCGATCGTGACGGCGTCATCAATCGGGACAGCCCCGATTTCATCAAAACGCCGGAGGAGTGGCACCCGATTCCGGGCAGCTTGTCCGCCATCGGCGACCTGACGCGGTCCGGCTACCAGGTCGCCGTAGCAACGAACCAGTCGGGGGTAGGGCGGGGCCTGATCGACATGACTACGTTGCAGGCCATCAACGACCGGATGCGAGAAGAAATTGTGGCGGCCGGCGGCCGGATCGACGCGTTGGTTTTCTGTCCCCACCTGCCCGACGATAACTGCGATTGCCGAAAGCCCCGTCGCGGCCTTTTTGAGCAATTGGCCGAGTCGTTTGGTCTATCCCTGCCGTTGTCGAACGTGCCCTGTATCGGCGACTCCCGGCGGGACATCGAGGCCGCCCGCCTGGCGGGGGGGAGACCCATCCTCGTGAGGACAGGAAACGGGTCCAGAACGGAACGCGAGATCGGCAGCGACTGCGCTCTGGAAATTTACGATGATCTGTCAGATGCTGTCCGTGTGCTACTGGACGAGGACGCAAGTTGAACGTCATCCGCTCGCAGTTGTTTACCCTGTTCCTGTTTCTCTCGACCCTCGTGGCCGCCATTCTCATTATCGTGAGTGCGACGTTCTCGAAAACGCGCCGCTTCCGGGTTGCTTACTGGTGGGCACGCGCAAATCTGTGGATGGTTCGCTGGATGTGCGGCGTCGACTTCACGATCGACGGCCTGGACAACCTGACCCGGAAAGACGCGATTATCTACTGGAAACACCAGTCCACCTTCGAGACCATCGCCCTGTTCACCATCACTCCGGATGCGGTGCCTATACTCAAGCGGGAATTGATGTGGCTGCCGGTCGTTGGCTGGGCCCTGTCGGTAATGGGGTTCATACCAATCGACCGCAGCTCCGGTCGCACTGCGGTCAACCAGGTCGTGAAATGCGGCACCAGGAGTCTCGACCAGGGTCGTCCCGTGGTCATTTTTCCGGAGGGGACCCGAGTGATGCCGGGCAAGACCCGTCGTTATGGCATCAGCGGTGCCTTACTGGCTTCCCGGTCGGGCCGTCCAATCCTGCCGATCGCTCATAATGCCGGCGACTTCTGGCCGCGTCGTGGCTTACGCAAGCACCCCGGCACAATCCGCGTGGTCATCGGCTCTCTCATCGAAACAGCTGATCGGGATCCTTCGGTCATCAACCAGGAGGTCCAGGCCTGGATAGAAGGCACCATGCAGCGAATCAGTCCGGCCTACGGACAGGGCGACGCCGATCCTGCAACCCAAGATACCCTAACTACGCCAAAATCGCGGTGATTAGTGGCGATCGTCGTCTAACGTCCGGGTTACGCTTGGATTATCGAGCACTATTGCTCGCACCATCGGAAGCACGATAAAATCTTCTAAAGTGCCGTTAGGTGCAGCGAAAAATCCTAAACGTCTTTAAACGTCGAGGTTGGCTACTGTCAGAGCATTACGCTCGATAAAGTCCCGTCTGGGCTCGACTGCATCGCCCATCAAGGTCGTGAAAATCTCGTCCGCAGCCACGCCATCCTCGATGCGAACCTGCATCAATCGCCGGCTCTCGGGATTGATGGTGGTGTCCCAGAGCTGATCCGGGTTCATCTCACCCAATCCTTTGTATCTTTGAATCGCCTGGCCTTTTCGGGCCCGCGCCATCAGCCAGTCAACAGCCTCCGAGAACGAGGCCACCGCCTCGCGCGCTTCCCCGCGCACCACCTGAGCGCCCTCTCCGATCAGGTCCCGCAGATCAGTCGCTATGCTGGCGATCCGGCGATACTCGACCGACTCGAAGAATTCTTTATGGATGTTCCGGACGCGTTCCAGACCATGGTGGCGAGACAGGACCCGCAGTTTCCAGGCCGACTCGTCACTGTTCGGCTCGATCAGCGACAGTTCATAACTTCGGCCGTCGCTGTCATGTTCCCTGTTCAGGTTTTCCTGCATTGCGGATGCCCATGCAGTGATGCGTTCACGATTCTCCAGATCCGCTTCCTGGAGCGCATCGATGGCCAGCAGTTTCTGCAGGATGCGTCGATCGTATCGGCGCCCCAGCCGCTCGATGATTGCCCTGACTTCCATCAGCTGCTTGACCAGCGATTCTAGTGCCGGCCCGCTGAGCGGGGGAGCGCCTTCGGAGACGTGTAGCGCGGCTCCATTGAGTGCGGAGTTGAGTAGCCAGGCATCGAGCTCGATATCGTCCTTGACGTAGTGCTCCTGCTTGCCCTTCTTTATCTTGTACAGCGGTGGCTGCGCGATATAGATGTGGCCGCGCTCGATCAGGACCTGCATCTGCCGATAGAAGAACGTCAACAGGA
>CAJIAD010000170.1_pt1 | contig 24655 bp, 33 predicted proteins | sample 9198981 | NCBI WGS metagenome assembly CAJIAD01 (sample SAMEA7708274, study PRJEB35096) | sediment metagenome | biome: marine neritic benthic zone biome [ENVO:01000025]; feature: sediment [ENVO:00002007]; material: shallow marine sediment [ENVO:03000034] sea grass bed [ENVO_01000059] ...
AGCACTGCGCGGGGCGTTTGGCGACAAGGCTGACGAAATTTTTCGTTCGCGTCATGATAGCGGCAACTAGCAGTCCGCTTGACTGACTATCGTTCCCACTGAGCTTCGTGCCCAGAACGACCCGACCACGCGAGAACATCTCCCCGCATATCAACTACACTTCGATCTAGCCGCGCCGGTCGACCAGTTCTTGTGTCGCGTTGACCGGTTATGAGCTCGGGCAGATCAGGCTGGTGACCTGCCCGGACATATGACGGAGTCGATCGGGATGACAGAGTCTACCCAACCATCGGGTCGTGGCGTAATGCGATCGGAGATGGGCCTCTGGTTTGGCGCCGTGACGACCGCGGCGTTCCTCACCGTCGGTGGCGACTGGCTCGCCGACTTCGATAACCAATTCTTGATGGCGGTCTATTTCGTGTGGCTGTTCATCGCGATCCTGTGGTTAGCCTTTGGCGTCGTCAAGCATGCCGACTGCCTGGCCGCGATCCTGGGCGAGCCCTTCGGCACATTGATACTGACAGTGTCCGTCATTGGCATCGAGGCGGTGATGATCGCCGCCGTAATGCTGACCGGCGAAAACAACCCTACCCTTGCGCGCGACACGATGTTCTCGGTAATCATGATCGTGCTGAACGGCATGCTAGGACTCACGCTGTTGATGGGGGCGCTGCGGCATCACGAGCAGGAGTACAACCTGTCTGGTGCCGTCTCCTACCTCAGTGTGCTGACACCACTGGCCCTGCTGACCCTGGTAGTACCAAGATTCACTACATCGGCGCCAGGCGGCTATGTATCGCCCGTCGTCGGCTTCTACCTGATCTTCATGTCGGCCGGGCTCTACATCGTCTTCCTGGTCCTGCAAACCAGGAGGCACAGTGGTTTCTTTATGCAACCCGGTGACGATCCGACTGCCGCCGAAGTGCACCACGTGCCGGAAGGAACCGTTCTGCGATCCACGGGCTACCACGCCTTCTTCCTCGTCGCCACGATGCTGCCAATAGTTCTTCTTGCCAAGAGCATGGCGAAGATCGTCGACTACGGCATGAGCTCCATGGGTGCCCCGCAGGCACTCGGCGGCTTCCTCATCGCGATCCTGATCCTTTCGCCTGAGGGCATGAGCGCGATCAAGGCGGCGCTGAACAATCAGTTGCAGAGGACCATCAACATCGCGCTTGGATCGTCGACATCGACGATCGGGATGACCGTGCCGGTGATCCTCGCGATCAGCTTGCTGACTGGGCGTCCGCTCGAACTGGGGCTCGATCCGCTCGAAGTTGTGTTGTTGATACTGACCCTGATGATGAGCACGATCACTTTCGCAACTGGCCGGACCAACGTGCTCCAGGGCGTCGTGCACCTGATCGTTTTCGTTTCCTATGTCGTGCTCATCTTCGACTGACCATCGCAATGCAACAGCCGAATCCTAAAAGTGAAGTCGCAAGCAGGCGTCGGTCGGCAGAGCAATCCGAATGACAAGCGGAAGAAGGATCGCCAAACTTATTCTGCTGATACCGTTCCTGATGGTTGGCGTGCTCGTGATCATGGCCGCATACAGCCACCGCATCCTGCCGGCCGGCATCGATGCTTGCCAGCGGGACGCCACCCATGCAGGCCATGTGCACAAGCTGCCGGCGTTTCACTGCGCCGGGCACAGCGAGTGGGACATGCAGCAAGACACCTGGGACCACGTACATCCCTGGATGACTGACGAATGGCAGCAGGAGTACTTCAGAGAACATGACAACGAATCGATGGAATAGACAGGGCAAGACAGCCAGGCGCCTGATTTTGGCACTCCTGATCACGATTCCGGCGATTGTCGCCGCGCAATCACCTCATCCGTTTGTGCCCGTTGACTTCGACGTCCCCGAAAAACTCGAAACGGACAAGTTTCGCTTGCGCATGCTGGCCGTCAGTGACGTCGTGAAGGATTACGATGCGGTCATAAGCAGCGGCGATCACATCCAGCAGAACGTCTGGCCTTGGTCGTCATGGCCGACTGACCTGACCCTTGAGCAGAATCTTATCGACCTTGGCTGGCACCATAAGGAATTTCAACGTCGACGATCGTTCGCCTACACGGTCGTCGAACTGGACGAATCCCGGGTGATCGGCTGCGTCTATATCGAACCGACCAGGAAGAAAGGCTATGACGCCGAAGTGTATCTCTGGACACGTCCGCCCGATCAGACCGACCTCATCGACGAAGCCGCGTTGCGCGGCGTCGTCCGTGCTTGGCTCGGGGACGACTGGCCGTTCGAAAGCCCGGTTTTCCCCGGCACCGATATCTCCTGGGATGATTGGAAAGAGCTGGCTGAGCTAAAGCGCTAGCCACTTGTAGCAGCACAGGACGAGCGAGGCGCCCTCGAAGTCCGTCGCAGCCAGCTATGCTTCGCACAAGGGAGTGGTCGTCGAACTGGAGATCGGCGACGGCGATATTGATATGAAATTGACGGACCACAAGGTTCTTGTCACAGGCGGCAGCGCGGGTATCGGCCTGGCGCTGGCGCGCGAGTTTGTTCGTCATGGCAACCGGGTCGCCATTTGCGGCCGGGACCCGCGCAAGCTCGCCTTCGCCCAGGCCGAACTTGGCGACGTTGAAACGCTGCAGTATGACCTGGCGGAACCCACCATGATCCCGCTACTGGCCGAGCAGGCGGCCGCGCGACTCGACGGCCTGTCGATCCTGGTCAACAACGCGGGCGTCCAGAACATCTTCGACATCACCAGCACGGATGCCGAACAGGTGGCCACGGATGCCGCGTGGGAGATCCAGGTAAATCTCACGTCCGTGGTGGCGCTGACCGCAGCCTGCCTGCCATACCTGAGAAAGAATGACCCGTCGGCCGTCATCAACATCTCCTCCGGCCTCGCGATTACTCCAAAGGCCGCCTCACCGGTCTACTGTGCGACCAAGGCCGCTCTGCACAGCCTCTCGCAGACGCTGCGTTACCAGATGGAAGACAGCCTGCCTCATGTGCACGTCTTCGAGGTCCTGCCGCCATTGGTCGACACCGACATGACGCGAGGCAGGGGCACCGACAAGCTCTCACCCGAACAGGTCGCACGGGAGACCTTCCGGGGCCTGCGAAAAAACCGCTTCGAGATTCCGGTCGGCAAGACGAAGATGCTGAGCAAGCTTAACCGGGTCGCACCGGGTGCAGCCGCGAAGATATTGCGCAACGCATGACCTCTCGTTGAATGTCAGGTGTGACGATGAACAGGATCGGACACGTCGAGATCGCCGGGATGGACGGAGGCCAGCTGGCTTCCTTTTACGAGCGCTTGTTCGACTGGACGATAGAGCGACGGGATATTTCCGGATTTGACTACTACGACATCGGGACCGCGTTTGATGGCGGTGCCTTGGTCGCATCGCCTACTGCCGGTATCCGCCACGAGCCGGCCGGCAAAGCCGAGATCGTTATCTACGTAGAGGTCAACGACGTAGCGCTGGCCGTCGCAAAGGCCAGGACGCTCGGTGCGACCGTACGCATAGAGCCGGTGACCTATGGTGACCTGACCTTCGCCCTGATAGAGGACCCGGAGGGTAACCCGGTCGGCCTGACCCGCAAGGACGGCGATGATGGATAGCGGTGGGAGTGGTCGCGGTTTCGGCCTGCCGTGGCCGGAGGCGGTCGCAGTTCTTCTTTCGGAGCCCTCGGATGTCCAGCGATTTCCTTCTTGAACCACTGCCGATAGAGCCTTTCCTGGAACTGTTCGCCATGGAAGAGGAAGAATTGCTGCGCGAGGGGTCGAGATGGCTGATCGCGGAAACGAAGCCCGGCTACCCCTGTCGCGTATCGCTGGCCGATGCAGATCCGGGAGACCGCGTGCTGGCAACGTCTTTTGTGCATCACGACGTCACGTCACCCTATCGTGCCTCGGGCCCGGTGTTCGTCCGGGAGGTAGCGAGGCCAGCACAGCCCGCGATCAACGAGATCCCGTTGATGTTCGAGCATCGCCTGCTGTCCCTGCGTGCCTATGACTCGGACGGGATGATGCTGACCGCAAACATCGTGCAGGGCACGGATCTGCAGGAAGCCATCGTCGAATGCTTCCAGGACCGCCGTGTGGAATACCAGCACATCCACAACGCCCACCCGGGCTGCTACAACTGTTCCGTGAGGCGCGCCTGATGTACAAGGCCTCGTTCCTCCTGCTTATGCTCCTGCTTCCCGCCACGCTGAGCGCGACTGACAACGTCGCGATCGTCGAAGGATTCGTCGCAGCCTATAACCGGCATGATGTCGATGGCATGCTCGAGTTCGTCGCCCCGGATGTGCGCTGGATGAGTGTGACTGCGCACTCGATGTCGACGGAGGTCGCCGGTCGCGAACAACTGGGTCAGTCGATGAGAGAGTATTTCGCCGGGTTGTCGTCGACACGGTCTGAAGTCCGCACTATCTCCCGCAGTGGCCCCTTCGTCCACACCGTGGAACAGGCATTTTGGAAAAGCGGGGATGTCGAGAAAAGCCAGTGCAGCGTTGCTGTGTACGAGATCACCGACGGCCTCGTGCAAAACGTCTGGTATTTTGACGGGCACGCCTGCACCGATGCGGATTGACGGCGGCACAAAGAGACCCGCACTTCGACGAGGAACAAGATGATGAAACGGCTCGCGGTTTGCTGTTTGCTGACTATGGCCAGTGTCGCTGTACAAGCTGATCCACGGAACGAGAGATCGATCGCAGCGCTGTTTACGGAACGATTCGCCACCTCCTGGCAGGCCGGTGATGCACAGGGACTTGCCCGGTTGTGGAGCGAAGACGGGGACTGGATGAGCGTCATCGGGTCGCGTCGCATTTTCACGGGCACGGAACAGATAGAACAAGTCTGGGAGGTCGGATTGCAGGGTCGCGACGATGAGCCGTCGCGCTCCATCCGTATCGATGTCGATGCCGTTCGGAAAATTGGTCCGGACATCGCACAGGTAGACCTGGTCATGACTTTTGGCCAACCGTCCACCGGCGTCTTGAGGGAGGCGATGATGGCGATCGTCGAGTGGCGTGACGATGCCTGGAAGATCGCCAGCAGCCGTGTCGCGAGAATCTCCTATGAGCCGGCGACCCCGGAGAGCGGCTCGTGACCGACAACAAGGCGATCATCGCAGGCTTCTTCGAGGCGGGAAACCAGGGCGACATGGACGCCTGCCTCGCGCTGTTCGCGGACGACGTCGTCTGGACCAACACAGGGACAACACGATTCTCGGGACGATTCGAAGGCAAGGAGGCCGTCGTCACGCAACTTCTGGGACCGTTGTTCGGGAGCCTTGACGCGGGCATCCACTCCACGATCGAAAACATGATCGTCGAGGACAATCAGGTCGTGGTCCTGTCACGGGGCCGGGCGCAGACGAAGGACGGCCGGCCATACAACAACAGCTATTGCCAGGTATTTACCTTGCGCGATGGTCTCATCGTGGAAGTGACCGAATACATGGATACGGCGCTGGTCGATGCCACCTTCGGGCCGGATCACTAGGACGGGCGGTACAATCGAAGAAGTGCCCGTGGAAAGTCGAACCGACTTGCGCCATCCTTGCGCTTCCGGCCGGCGGCATCCGGCGGACAATAATAATCAGAAGAGGTAGACCATGATGAAAACCCCGCTGCTTTTGCTTGCTGCTTTCCTTCTTGCTACCGGCGCGATGGTCACGACGATGCAGGCCGGCGAGCCGGCACTGGTGATCAGCGTCGACGATCCCGGTCTCGAATGGGGCCCGTGCCCGGACTTTATCCCTGCCGGTTGCGAAATCGCGGTCCTGCACGGCGATCCTGCAATGCCCAACGTCGACATTCTCTTCCGCGTCCCGGGGGACTTCCGTATCCCTCTCCACAAGCACACCTCGGCGGAGAGGATGGTGCTGGTCTCGGGAACACTGGACGTCACCTACGAGGGACAGGAGACGGCGACGATCCATTCCGGTAACTACGCTTTCGGCCCCGCTGAGCGCCCTCACGACGCCTACTGCGCCGCAGGCGATCCGTGCGTCCTCGTCATCGCCTTCGAAGCGCCGCTGGACGCGATTCCGGTCGTTGTCGAAGCGGGCGGCTAACCCTTAGCGGGGCAGGCACCAGGAGGGGATCGCCCCATGACAGATCGCTTCCCTTCCAGGATTGTCTGTCTCACCGAGGAAACGACGGAAACGCTCTACCTGCTCGGCGAGGAGCGTCGTATCGTCGGAATCTCGGGGTTCACCGTGCGACCACGGCGGGCACGCAAGGAGAAACCGAAGGTATCCGCTTTTACCTCCGCCAAGATCGACAAGATCCTGGCTCTTGAACCGGATCTGGTGCTCGGTTTCTCCGACCTCCAGGCGGACATCGCGGCCGAGCTCATCCGGCACGGCGTCGAGGTCCATGTCTTCAATCATCGTTCCGTGGAGGAGATCCTGCGGATGATGGTCCAGCTGGGGGCCATCGTGGGTCGGCTCGAGTCGATCCGGGACTGGGTGGCCGGCTTTGAGAAGAAGGCCCGTGAGCTCGAGGCGTCCGCCCCGGAATCGAGACCCCTGGTGTACTTCGAGGAGTGGCCGGACCCGCTGATCTCTGGAATCCGCTGGGTTTCGGAGCTGATCGAACTGGCCGGCGGCCGGGACTGTTTCCCGGAACTGGCGAAGGAATCGCTGGGCAAGAATCGCATTATCGCCGACCCGGACGAAGTCATGCGACGTCGGCCGGACATCATCATCGGGTCGTGGTGTGGCAGAAAGTTCAGGGCGGAGCGGGTTGCGGAACGGCCCGGGTGGTCTGATATCCCTGCAGTCGCTGCCGGCCAGGTATTCGAGATCAAGTCCGCCGACATCCTCCAGCCGGGGCCCGCCGCGCTGACGGATGGGCTGGACCAGCTCGTGTCCATCGTCAGGAACTGGCGCCCGCCGGCAAGTACCTGACATGCGTTCACAGGGCCGTCTCTGCGGGGCTACCCACCTAGATCGCAATCGCCCGCCCCACGGGCGATTGCGCCTGGATTGCTGCGCCGCGGAAAGATTGCGCCAGATCAGCTTTGCATACCCATTGATGTGCTAGCTTCAAGATGAAGCAAACCGCGCCCGGCCTCCGCAGGTCGGGTGCCCTTGGGGCTGCACGGACGCAGTACCTTGGAGTGCGCAAGGGTGACTGACCGAAAGAGCGAAGACCGCTCTGAGACAGTCCATCGCGCGATGGACCGCGTTCTCGAAGCGGAAGACAAGGCCCGGGCCTCCCTGGAGGCCTGTCGGCAGGAGACAGGTCGCATCCTCGCCGAGGCCAGGCGCCAGGCACGCAAGATCACTGACCGAGCACACCGCCGCATCGCTGCCGTTCGACGCAGCTGTACCACGCGCACCCGCGAAGAGATTGCGGAAATCCGCAAGCAGGCCGAGGAAGAGCGACGTGACGCCCGACGCGTCGCCCGCAAATCCGAACTGATCACGGCCGCGACGCATACGGTGGCTGAGCGCTTGACGACGAACGATGGACGCCAATAGCCACCAGTCCTACGTCCAGGCCCGGCTCCAGGCCCGCCACGGTCGACTGTTGTCTGACGCTGAATGGCAGGCACTCGAGTCCGCCAGGGACTTCCCGAGTTTTCTACAGCAGGCTCGGGCCACACATCTGAGTCGCTGGATCGAACACCTGCCTGCCGAGGTCAACGTACATCGTATCGAGCACTCCATGAGACTGGACTGGAAGGCCTATGTCGGCGAGATCTCGTCGTGGTCGACACCGGAATGGAGGTCATCGATCGACTGGATGGGCACGCTGGTCGATCTGCCCGCCCTCCTGCACCTGGGACGCGGCCACTACATGCCGCAATGGATGCGCGCCGATCCGGAAATGCGTCGCTACGCGGTCCCGGACGCTGCAACGCGTACAAGCCGTCTCCGCGAAACCCCTGCCGGCAATCTCATGTCGGAGCTCGAGCCCGGACAGAAGCCACTCGAAGCGTGGCTCGGGCACTGGCAAAACCTGCTACCCGGTTGTGATGACCGGTCCCGTCAGATGCTGACTGAATTCGCCGACATCATTGGCACGCACTTGTTTCCGGAGTCGGATAGCGAGACCTCGGCCCGCGAAGGTCCAAGGACCGCGTTGCGCCTCGCTTTGCATCGCCACTTCAGGCGTTGCGCGGGCACGATGGCAGCGGTCTTCACACACCTGGGCCTCATGGCCCTTTGCTGGGAGCGTCTGCGCGCCGGGCTGGTGATGCGGGTCCTGATCCCGAGTGCGACGAGGCGGCCGCAATGGGCATGAGACCACAGGCAGCACAGTGGTTCGAGATCCTGACGCCTCGCGACCAACTGACGACCGCACTGGAGTGCCTCGGGGAGTCGGGAGCCGCCGAACTGCAGACCCATAGCCAGCCCAATGCGAAGACTCGACTGCCCGACCTGGGCAAGGGTCTGAAAGAATACCCCGAACTGCGTCGCCGCTATGGCGCGTGGTGGCCAAGAGAGTTGCCGGAAGCAACAGAGGCCACGGCCGAACCGCTCGACCAGTTGAACCACTCCCTGGCCTCCGTGCGCGACTGGGCCGGCGACGTCGACCCGGTGATCGCCGAGCTACAGCACTCGAGGACCCGGCTTGAGGACCTGCTGCTATTAAGTGACCTGATGGACGCAGCGGGTGAACGGCTGCCGGGGATGCGACAACTCTCGGATGCGGGACCCTACCTGGACAGCCGCCTGTACCTGATGCCCGACGATACCCTGATCGAGCAATTACCGCCGTCTGTCCTCATTCAGCACGTGGAAGCCGTGGGCAACAACTTCCTGCTTGCGGTAGGTGAGAGTGAGCAGATGGAGGAGCTCGACGAGAGGCTGTCCATGCTGCGTGCGCGTCGCCTGGTGCTACCGGACAACCTGTCACGCGACCCGGTCACATGTCGCAGCGACATCGCCCTGCGTATCGGCGAACTCGAGTCAAGCATCGCTGAGCTGACACAGCAGCTGGCAGCGGCGGGCGATCGTCTTGAGCTGCCGCTGGCGCTGTCACGACTCAGGCTCCTTGAATGGTATGTCCATAATGTTCCTGAGCTGCCGGCAACCGAGCAGTTTGCATGGATCACCGGCTGGACCAGCGATCCTGACGGCGGCCGGCTCGAGAGCGCACTGCGCAGGAGACAGGTTCGTTACCTGCTGCGACTGTCCGAGCCGCCCGAGGGCACGGTCTCGCCGATGGTGCTTCAGAACCCGGCCTGGGTCAGGCCGTTCGAATTGTTCTCCGACCTGCTGGGTACACCTGCCGCAGAGGAGGTCGACCCGAGCCGGATACTGGCACTGATCGCACCACTCATGTTCGGTTACATGTTCGGCGATGTCGGGCAGGGCTTCGTGCTGTTCGTCGCCGGCCTGTTCCTGCGCAAGAAGATTCCCGCACTCGCACTGCTGGTTCCCGGCGGTATCTCGGCGATCGCCTTCGGGTTCGTTTTCGGCAGCATATTCGGGAACGAGGAGATCATCCCCGCGCTGTGGCTGCACCCATTGCAGCATCCGTTGGTGATCCTGGGTACGAGCCTCGTATTCGGCGTCATCATCGTTACGGTCGGGCTCGCACTCGACGCCATCCAGTGCCACTGGCGGCACAGTGTTCTCGAATACTGGGGATCCAGGCTGGGGCTCGCGATCACTTACTTCGGGATGATCTCGGCTTTCTTCCTGCCCGGCGCGCTGTGGGCGATCCCGATCGGCGCAGCCTGGTTCATCGGCGGTTCCACGCTGGCAACCAGGGACAAGGGCGCAGGCGCAGCCGCGATGGAATATGGGGAGACCCTGCTACAGCTCGCAGTCAACACGATTTCTTTCGTCCGCGTCGGCGCATTCGCGCTCGCCCACGGCGGACTATCGGCGGCCGTCGTCGGCCTGGCCGATGGATCAGGTTCCAGCATCGGCGCGCTTCTTATCCTGATCCTGGGCAACGCGCTGATCATCGCACTGGAAGGCCTGGTGGTCAGTATCCAGACAACGCGACTCGTGTTGTTCGAATTCTTTACCCGGTTCCTGCGGGTCAGTGGGCGACGGTTCCAACCGCTGCCGGCCCCGGAGCTCGATGAACACTCTACTGATAGGAGGGAGTCATGAGGACGACAGCAATCCTCGTAACAGCCGTCACTGTCCTCGTTGCCGCATTGGCGATAACAGGCACGGCATTTCTCGTCGCACCGCACGCCGCGTGGGCTGAAGATGTCGTGGCCGCGACACTGCCTGCCCCGGAGGTCGTCAAGTGGGCCTTCGTGGCCGCCGCGTTGTCGGCCGGCTTGTCGGCGTTGGCTGCAGGTTTCGCTGTAGCCCACGTGGGTAGCGCTGCGGTCGGTGCGCTGGCCGAGAAGCCCGAGCTGATGGGCCGCATTCTGGTACTCGTGGGTCTCGCGGAAGGCATCGCGATTTACGGCCTGATTATCTCGATCCTGATCCTGAATCGCGTCGCGTGACATGAGCACACCGGTCTTCATCGGCGACGAACTTGACGGCGTCGGCTTCCGACTGGCCGGGATCACCGTGTTCGATGTTCCCGAAGACCAACTCGAGGCCAGTTTCAGGCAGGCCTGCGATGAAGCACCGCTCGTCATCCTGGCCGCATCCACAGCCAATATCCTCGACAGGGAATTGCTGGAGAAAGCAATGCACGACGCCACACCGCCCATCTCCATCGTCCGGGATATCACCGGGGAGGCCGAGTTGCCGGATATGGAGACCGAGGTCCGAATCGCACTTGGAGTCGCGTCATGAACAAATTCGAAGGCGTCCTGGGCATGCAGGTTGACGCTCTCATGGAAGGGATCGCCAACGACCTCGAAAAGCGTCGCATCGAGATGCGCGAAAAGGCCGAGCGTGATGCCGCCAACTTGTTGCGAAGGGTCCGGGCACGCACGCGCAGCCACGCGCGCAACGCGGTGGCGGACGAACGCCGTCAGCTGGAGCGCGCACTACAGAAGGCCCGGGCCGCAGAGGCCACGACCTCGCGCCAGGTTTTGCAGCGACAGGAATGGGAGTTGATCAGGGAAGGGACTGCGCGGCTCCGCGATTGCCTGACCGATCGCTGGGCGAAACCAGAGACACGCGCCGCCTGGATCGAAACGCTGTTGTACGAGGCGCAGAACGTGCTGGAGCCCGGGCGCTGGACCGTGGAGCACCCCGAGGACGCTGGTGCAGGTGAACTGGATGGAGTGCGCGAGAACATCGAGAAGATCGCTGGCGAGACACCCTGCATGGTCGGCGAGCCGGAGGTCACGGCCGGTCTGCGAATCAGATGTGGCGGCGCTGCGCTGGACATGAGCCTGAGTGGGCTCCTGGCCCGCGACACGAAAGTCGACGGGCTTCTGCTGGCCGAGATTCACCGGCTGGCGGACGACCTGTCAGACGGGAGGACTGAGCCATGACAGAAGGCACCATCCGCTGGATCGGCGGTCCGGTCCTTAAGGCCAAGACAGGCGGTGAGTTTCACGTTCACGAGTCGCTGGCAGTTGGTGCCGGTGGCCTGCTTGGGGAGGTCATCCAGCTACGTGATGACGAACTGGTTGCGCAGGTATACGAGGACACGACTGGTCTGCGACCAGGCGACAAGGTCGTCGGCAATGGCCAGCCACTCACGGTCACCTTGGGACCAGGCCTGCTCGGCCACATCTTCGACGGACTTCTGCGTCCGTTGGCCGATGAGTCCGAACACTTCTTCGGGCGCGGGATGAGCACGGCGTTCGACACTGAAATCGACTTCGTTCCGACGCGGACCGTCGGTGACGAACTCGAGCCAGGCGACTGGTTCGCGGAGGTCGCCGGCGATGGGCCGAAGTTACACTGTCTGACGCCCCCCGACTGCCGCGGCACCATACAAAAGATCAATGAGGCCGGACGATACCGGAGCAGCGACACTCTGTGTGTCGTCCAACTGGAGAACGGTGACAGCCGCGAACTCACGGCCCAACAGGAGTGGCCGGTTCGGACATCGAGACCGGTGCGTCGTCGATTGGGACCGGAGGCACCGATGGTGACCGGTCAACGGATCCTGGATACGCTGTTTCCCGTCGCCCGGGGTGGGCGCGCCGCCCTCCCCGGCGGATTCGGCACCGGCAAGACCGTCCTGCAGGAGAGCCTCGCCAAATGGTGCGACGCCGACGTTATCGTCTATGTCGGCTGTGGCGAACGCGGCAACGAGATGGCCGAGGTGCTGGACGAATTTCCCGGCCTCGAGGATCCGGGCACGGGTCGTCCGCTGATGGAACGCACGGTCATCATCGCCAACACCTCGAACATGCCCGTCGCCGCCCGGGAGGCCAGTATCTACACCGCAATCACGGTTGCGGAATTCTTCCGCGACCAGGGTTTGCACGTGGCGTTGATGGCGGATTCCACCAGCCGCTGGGCGGAGGCACTGCGAGAGGTGTCGGGACGGCTCGGCGAGCTGCCAGGCGAGTCGGGTTACCCCGCCTACCTGAGCTCGCGACTGGCAGAATTCTACGAGCGCGCATCCAGGGTCGAAACCCTGTCCGGCGACGAAGCGTCCGTGACCATTATCGGGGCGGTCAGCCCGCCGGCCGGCGACTTCTCGGAGCCGGTTACCAGCCATACCAAGCGTTATGTACGCAGTTTCTGGGCGCTCGACAGGGAACGGGCCCAGGCGCGTTTCTATCCGGCCATCCATCCGCTGACTTCGTACGCCGAGGACGTCGACATCCTGGCGCGCTGGTGGCAGGTCCAGGGCAACCCGGACTGGAGGACGCATCGCCAGAAACTCCTGTCATTGCTGGAACAGCAGGCCAGGCTTGAACGCATGGCCCGGATCGTGGGCAAAGACGCGCTGCCCGCCGAACAACAGGTGATTCTGCTCTGTGCGGAAATGATGAACGATGGCTTCCTGTATCAATCGTCGTTCTCGCCGATCGACCGTTACTGCTCGCCTGCCAAGCAGTCCGCGATGCTGCGGCTGCTGATGCACTTCATGGAATCCGCACAGGCGGCAGTGGAGCGGCGCGTGACACCGGATCGGATCTCGGAGCTGCCGGTACTGCGAAAACTCCGCCGGCTCGGCGAGGAGATGACCGGCGACGCAGTCGAGGAGTCGAAGGTCCTGTGGGCCACGATCGACGACGAATTCCACGCACTCGAAGGGGAGACGGCAGATGAGGTCTGAGCTGACGCTGCATGACGCGGTCCACCGTATCGAGGGGCCGCTGGTTTTCGTCAACCGGGTCGCCGACGTCGGCGTCAACGAGGCTGTCGAGGTCATCGGCAGGGACGGACGTCCACGCGTGGGCCGCATCGCGGCGCTCGACCAGGAAGCCATGGTCATCGAGGTCCTGGAATCCACCACTGGCCTCGGCCTGGCAGGCACCAGGATACGGCCGCATGGCGACCCGCTGATGGTGTCGGTGGGTCCCGGCATGCTCGGCCGTGTGTTCAACAGCGTCGGGCAACCGATAGACGGTGGTCCGCCTGTCCCGGCCATGAAGGAGATGCGTATCGACGGTCTGGCGATCAACCCCCGCGCCCGGGCGTTGCCGAGGGACTTCATTGAAACGTCCATCTCGGCCATCGACCTGATGAACAGCCTCGTCCGCGGCCAGAAGCTGCCTTTGTTCTCCTGCGGCGGCCTCCCTCACGACCGCCTTGCCACGGAGATCGCGCGGCGCGCCCGGCTACGGCAGGGCGACACGCAGGATTTCGCGATCGTGTTCGTCGGCATCGGCGTTCCCCACGATACGGCGGAGCATTTCCGGACGGTCATGGAGACCACCGGCGCGTTGGAGCACACCGTCATGTTCCTCAACCGTGCCGACGAACCGAGCACGCAACGCCTGCTGACCCCGCGCTTCGCGCTCACAGCGGCAGAGTACCTGGCGTTCGAGGAAGGGCGTCACGTGCTGGTCATCCTGACGGACATGACCAACTACTGCGAAGCACTGCGCGAAGTGTCCGCAAGCCACGGCGAGATCCCGAGCCGCAAAGGTTATCCGGGCTACATGTATTCCGACCTGGCCACCCTCTATGAGCGGGCAGGCTGCATCCATGGCCTGCCGGGGACGGTGACGCAGTTGCCTATCCTCACCATGCCGGGCGACGACATCGGTCACCCGATCCCCGATCTGACCGGCTACATCACGGAAGGCCAGATCGTTTTGCAACGGGATCTCGACCGCAAGGGCGTCTATCCGCCGATTGCGGTCCTGCCCAGCCTGTCACGCCTGATGGACAACGGGGTGGGCGAAGGCTACACCGACGCCGATCATCCCAACCTCGCACACCAGGTCTTCGCCGCCTACTCGAAGGCGGCCCGCGTGCGGGTGCTGGCGAGTGTGATGGGGCAGGAGGGCCTGTCCGATGCTGACAAGCGATACCTGCGTTTCGGCGATGCCTTCGAGCAGGAACTCGTCACGCAGGACGGGCCGCGGACACTGGACGAGACGATGGAGATCGCGTGGTCGCTGCTGCGTGACCTGCCGGAGAGCGAACTGGCACGACTGAGCGACGAACAGATCCAGCAGCACATCCGGCGGGAGGAGGCCCATGCCTGACACCGGCAACAGCTCGCCGACCCGCAGCGCGTTCCTCGAACTGTCGGGCGAACGTGACCTGGTCCGGGAGGGCTACGAGTTCCTCGACGAGAAGCGCATGATCATCGCTGCCGAGATGCTCCGTCAGCTCAATTCGTACAAGGAACTGGCGGAGCGTTACCGGCAACTCGACGAGAAAGCCAGCGTTGCACTGGCCCTGGCTGCCGGGCGCCACGGACTCGAAGATCTCTCGATCTACCCGACCAGCAGATTGCAGGAATGGCACCAACCGCTGAACGCACACCGCTTCCTCGGTGTGGACTTGTTGTCACCCGAAGCGCCGTCGAGCACGCAGGCGCCGGCACCGGACCCGGTGATTCCATCGATCGAGGCCGTAAATTGCAGGCACGCTTTCGTTGCGCTGCTCGAGATCGCGAGCCTGCTGGCCGCTTGTTTCACCAATCTGCGGCGACTGATCGCCGAGTACGTGCGCACCGAGCGTCGCGCCCGCGCCCTCGAGAACGTCCTGCTGCCCGAGATCGAGGCAGATCTTCGCTTCATGGAAGACCAGCTTGAGGCCGTCGACCAGGAGGAGGCACTGAGGGTCCGCTTCGCGGGACCCGCGCACTGAGGCCGAGCCGCCCTGCCCGATCGTGGTCTAGTATCCGTACCATGACATCTCTCACCGCGTGTGTGATGCCGGTTGGCGCCGGTTCTGCAAAATGAGCGAGCGGGGCGAATCGATGATCGTTACGCCGCAGGACGTCCTGCGGTTCTGGTTCGGCGACGATCCGGAGTCGTCCGACTGCATCGGGCGGCAGGCCAGGCTCTGGTTCGGCGGAGGAAAGAAATTTGACCGGCAGATCGCCCGGCACTTCGCGCATCTGCCTCCATTGGCGGCAGGCGGCGGCCTGGCCGAATGGCGAAAGGAACCGGGAAGCTGCCTCGCCCTGGTGCTGGTGCTGGATCAGTTTCCGCGCAACCTGTTCCGCAATTCGCCGCAGGGCTATGAGTACGATGCCCTGGCCCTAGACGTCGCTGATGAAGCGATTGGCACGGGCTTCGACGAAGACCTCTCGCCCGTCGAAGCGTCATTCCTGTACATGCCCCTGGAGCACGCGGAGGACATCGCCTGCCAGGATCGATGCGTCAGTTTGTACCGGCGGCTGCTCGACCGCGCACCGCCCGAGTTGTACCAGCGCTGCGCTTCGTTCGTCACTTATGCCGAACGCCACCGGGAAGTGATCCGTCTGTTCGGACGATTCCCGCATCGTAATGCGGTGCTCGATCGCGAGACCACAAAAGAGGAACAGGCCTATCTCGATTCAGGTGGCGAGACATTCGGTGGAGCGGCAGGCTGACCACAGGAGGATCAGCGCACATGATGACGCAACTTGTTGGTGATATCAGGGAAGGCCGCTTGGCGCGGCTGCCCTATCTCGGATACTCGATCCTCCTGCTGGTCCTGATGTTCGTCTTCGTACTGGGCACGGTTTCGGCGATCGGAATAGCGGAGCACATCCTAGGCGGAGAGCTGGAGGTCGCACAGGAGAAACTATTCGACTCGTTCAGCGGACCTGCCGCGATTGTCTTCTTTCTGTGTTGGCTGCTTTTTATGTTTGCCAGTCTCAACATCATGGCCAAACGCATCCGGGACATCGGCCTGCCCGGCTGGTGGACGGTGCTGGCGCTCGTGCTGATCACCGGCGCGTCGTACGCGATCGTATCAGAGGGCACGGGCAGCACCCTCGACCTGCTTGTCTGGATCGCCCTCCTCGTCATTCCGTCGAATTCATTCGGCACGGTGGCTGACCGGCGATGACCATCGGGGCGGCGGCCATCGCAATACGGCCGGCCCGGATCGAGGACGCCGCGGGCATGGCAGCACTGATGTCGGAACTCGGCTACGAGACCAGCCCCCTGCAGATGCGTGAGCGTCTCGAGCGGATCCTGCCGGACGTGGGCTACGCAACTATGGTCGCAACCTCGGCAGACCGGATCGGCGGTATGGTGGGCGCCCGCATCGGATTCCACTACGCACGCGATGGCGCCTATGCCCGCATTGTCGCCCTGATCGTCACCCGCCGAATGCGACAGGGTGGCGTCGGTCGTGCCCTCGTCAACGCCGTGGAAGAATGGGCAGGCTCAAAGGGCGCGGAGCGGATACTGGTCAGCACAGCCCTGCATCGAGACGATGCTCATCGCTTTTATGAACGCCTGACCTACCAGCACACCGGCAGGCGCTACATCAAGCTGTTGCATTAGGTTCGTTGCAGCCGGGCAGCTCCGGCACAGCGTCGGAAGCTGCTAGGCTCTTGCACGCATACAGGCATTGGCGAAGGAGAACCGTGATGACTCCCGGCTTGAAGAACATCGATCATATTCATGTCTATGTCCATGAGTGGGCTGCGGCGGAATCCTGGTATCGAGATGTCCTCGGCTTTGAACGCGTTGAGGCGCTGATGCAATGGGCGGTCCCGGGTGGTCCGCTGACCATGGAGAAGCCGGGCACCGGTATCCATCTCGCGTTGTTCGAACGGGAATCAAACCCGAACACGTCCGCGATCGCGTTTGGCGCCAGCGGCGAAGAATTCCTCGAATGGAAATCGCACCTGGAAGGCAAGGGTCTGGAGCTTCGCATCGCAGATCACGACCTGGCCTGGTCGTTGTACTTCAGCGACCCCTACGGAAACCTGCACGAAATCACGACCTATGATCATGAGTTTGTTTCAAGACAGCTGGGCTGAGTACACCCACCCCCGCGCACACCCAGCCGTCGGTGCAGATACCGGGCGATGAGCAAGTCCCCGCATTTCGAGCGTCTCGAGAACATGTATCTGAGCGCGCCCATCAATGAGATCTTTCGCCCCACGATCGACGTCGGCGACGGTGTCGCGGATATCGAGATCGAACTCTCCGGCCAATATCACCATGCTGCAGGCGGCGTGCACGGGTCGGTCTACTTCAAGATGCTCGACGACGCCGCATTTTTCGCTGCCAGCTCGCTGGAGAAAAAGTTCTTCATGCTCACGACGACTTTCACCACCTACCTGACGCGGCCCGTCTCCGAAGGTACCTTGCGCGCCACCGCGAAAGTGGTCAGTCGCAACCGGACGCAGATTATCGCGGAGGCGGTCTTGTACGACGCAAGGGATCGTGAGATCGGACGTGGCAACGGCCTCTTCGTTCGCAGCAAGTCCCTGCTGTCCGAAGTGCCCGGTTACAGGCTGACCAGCGAAACAACACACGAGGGTAGCGAAGAATGACAGAGCCGATCATCGCCAGGCGATCCCCGGCCGCAACCGAAGTCGAGGGCGGCAAGACCTACTACTGGTGCGCCTGTGGGCGCAGCAAGAACCAGCCTTTCTGCGACGGATCGCACAAGGGGACCGGGTTCGAACCCGTCGAATTCGTAGCACCCCGCGCGGAGATCGTGTTCCTGTGCTGTTGCAAGAAGTCGAAGCATGCGCCGATGTGCGATGGCACACATAACAAGATCTGAATCGCGCCGGCACACCTCCGGGTGTTGCTGGCCATAGGGCGACAAGAGGACGATCCGAAGTTGAACACAGGCCGGCAGTTTGCCCGCGTGCTCAGGACCCGCGACGTCGTCCTGCTGTCATTTGGCGCCATGATCGGCTGGAGCTGGGTATTGTTCTCGGGTCACTGGATCGCCAGCGGCGGCAGTCTCGGCGCGGCAATCGCCTTTCTGATCGGTGGCGCGGTAGTAGCGCTGATCGGTCTGCTCTATGCGGAGTTGGCCTCCGCGATGCCGAAAGTCGGCGGCGAGCATGTCTATACCCATAGGGCACTCGGGCACGGCCCATCTTTTGTCTGCACCTGGGCGCTGCTGATGTCCTACGTAATGGTCTGCGTCTTCGAGTCGGCTGCGCTGCCCACGGCGCTCGAGTACCTCGTCCCGGCGATCCGATTCATGCCGCTGTGGGAAATCCAGGGTGCCCAGGTCAACTTCGGATTCGTTGCCGTCGGAATCGCCGGCGCTCTGACGATGACATGGGTCAACGTCAGGGGCATCCGCACCGCGGCGATCGTGCAATCGATCATCACACTGCTCATCTTCCTCAGCGGTGCGTTGCTGATGATTGGCGCCATATCCTTCGGGGATCTTGATCGCGCGACGCCCTGGTTCGCCAACGGTGCGCCGGGTATCGGCGTTGTGCTGATCATGGTGCCCGCATTGCTGGTCGGTTTCGACGTGATCCCGCAGTCCGCGGAAGAGATCGACCTTGAGCCTGGCAGGATCGGGATGCTGCTGGTCGTGTCGGTGCTCTGCGCGGTCGGCTGGTACGCGATGATCACCCTCAGCGTGGCGGTGGGGACCGGCGCCGCCAGCGACGAGAGTCTCGCCACGGCCGATGCAGCGGCGACGCTGTGGGGTAGTGGCCTGGCCGGCCAGTTCCTTGTCATCGGCGGCGTCGGCGGCATTCTCACAAGCTGGAACGCCTTCATCATCGGGGCCAGCCGCCTCATGTTTGCGCTAGCGGAGAGCGGGGTGTTGCCGTCGTGCTTCGCGAAACTGCACCGGCGTTACAGGACACCACATGTCGCCATCTTGACGCTCGGCGCGCTGTCCTGCATTTCACCGTTGTTCGGTCGCAGTATCCTTGTCTGGCTGGTCAATGCCGGCAGTTTCGCGGTGGTGATCGCGTACCTGTTTGTAGCGATCGCCTTCGTCGCCTTGCGGAGGAACGAACCGGACATGCCGCGGCCATTTCGAGTTCGCATGGGGATCCCGGTCGGGATCGTGACCATCGTCGCCAGCCTGCTCCTGTTGAACGTTTACCTGCCATGGAGTCCATCGGGGCTGCTGTGGCCAAACGAATGGTTGATGGTCGTCGGCTGGGCGTTGCTGGGCGCACTGGTTTTCGCTCGATCATCGAAGCCTGCGACGGGGTCCCGAGGTGATCATCCCTGAGGTCCGGAGTGACGCACAGACCGTGGTCTATACTTCCGCAGGTCTCTTGCGGGACGCCGGTCAGGACGCCCGTGAACGGAACGAATCAGACCCGGAGGAGTTGGTTATGAGCGAGAAGAAACTGTCACGGCGCGATGCACTGCGACTGGGCGTCGGCGCTATCGCCGGTGCCACGATCGGCGTGGCGGAGGCGGGCAGCGGCAACGTAACGCCGCACCAGACCGAGGGCCCCTTCTTCCCGAACAACCGTCGCCCTGACGAGGACACTGATCTCACGCAGGTGAAAGGCCGGGCCGGCAAGGCGGAAGGCAAGGTCGTCCGCGTCAACGGGATGATCCGCGACGACGACGGCAATCCTGTCAGCGGAGCTCTTATCGATGTCTGGCAGGCAAACGTACACGGCCGGTACGATCACGAAGACGACCCGAACCCGGCACCCCTCGATCCGAATTTCCAGAGCTGGGCGAAAATGGTGACGCGCGAGGATGGCAGCTACTCCTTCACGACGATCGTGCCAGGCGCCTACAAGGTTGAGGATTCGTGGTCGCGCCCACCGCATATCCACTTCAAGATCGCAAAGCGTGGCCACCATGAACTGACCACGCAGATGTACTTTGCGGGCCAACCCTTGAATAAGAAGGACAGCATCCTCCAGGAACTCTCGGCAGAGGAGCAGGCCATGCTCGTCGTGGCCTTCGCACCCCAGGTCAAAGAGCCATCTGTGCCGGCCGGGAAATTCGATATCCTGATAAAGAAGGTCTGAGTATGCTGCGGAGAACCGCCCGGAGGAAAATCATGTTGAGCCGCATCCTCATCGCGGTTGTCACCCTGTCGGCATGCCAGGCCGGGTTCGCGCTCGACCTGGAAGACTACCGGATCGTCGATCTGAGCCACTCCTACAACGATCAGACGCTGTACTGGCCAACATCGCCATCCCGCTTCAACAAGGAGGTCCTGTTCGAAGGACCGACACCGGGCGGCTGGTTCTATGCGGCAAACTCTATCTGCACACCCGAGCACGGCGGCACACATCTCGACGCGCCGAAGCACTTCTTTTCCCATGGACAGACGACGGACAGGATCCCGCTCGAGAACCTGATCGGGGCCGCGGTCGTTATCGATGTCAGCGGTCAGGCTGAATCTGACCATAACTACCGCCTTAGAGCGGACGACGTGCGAGATTTCGAAGAACGCCATGGCTCGATCGAGCCGGGTAGCATCGTCTTGCTGCGAACGGGCTGGAGTCGCTACTGGCCGGATGCGAAGCGCTATCTCGGCGACGACACGCCAGGCGATGCATCGAAACTCAAATTCCCCTCCTTCGGAGCGGACGCCGCACGCCTGTTGGTGGAGGACCGCCGGGTTGCGGTGCTGGGCGTGGACACCGCGTCGATCGACTACGGACCATCAACGGATTTCGTCGTCCACCAGATCGCGGCAGAAGAAAATGTTGCGGGTCTCGAGAACCTCACAGGCCTGGCCGCACTGCCACCGACCGGCTCACTGGTTATGGCGCTGCCCATGAAAATCGAAGGCGGCTCCGGTGGCCCCGTCAGGGTCGTCGCCCTGGTTCCGAACTGACCGGTGACAATCGATGGCCCGAGCGCGTGATCAGGCAGCGGTAGAGAGGAAGTCCGAATGAGCGATAGCAGCAAAAAGATCATCCTGTTCGACCGCAACGAACCGGATTACGAAAGCGAGCTCACGGCGCCTGAGAAGTGTGTCCGCGGCCAACCCACGCACCAGACCTGGAACCACTTCGTGAGTGACGACGAGAAGTGCTTCGCCGGCATCTGGGAGGGCGATGAAGGTTGCATCCGGGTGGAGTACAGCGAGAACGAGTTCTGCCATTTGTTGACCGGCGCGGTCATCGTACGTGACGAGAGCGGTCATGAAACGCACCTGTCAGCCGGTGATAACTTCGTCATCCCGGCGGGCTTCAAGGGTGAATGGGAAACCGTGCGCCCCGCACGCAAGATATACGTGGTGTATCAGCCCTGAGGGGCAGCCAGTGTGCGCGGCGCCACCCATGGCACCTGAACCGAATGTGATCATCCGGTCAGCACGCCCCGATGACGCTGCCGGGTTGCTCGCTATCTACGAACCGGTCGTACGCAACACGACGATTTCCTTCGAAGAGTCGCCACCGGCACTCGAGGAGTTTGAGCGGCGCATGCAGCACGCCCTCGAGCATTACGCCTGGCTGATCGCATGCGTCGGCGACCGTCCGGCCGGCTATGCCTACGCCACCAGATTCCGGGAGCGATCCGCGTATCGATTTTCCACAGAGACGACGATCTACATGGCGCAGGATTTCCACGGTCGCGGTATCGGGCGGCTGCTCTACCTGGATCTTTTCCGGGCGCTTTCGGAGCGGGACCTGCACAGCGCCTTTGCCGGCATCACCCTGCCTAACGATGCCAGCGTGGCCTTCCATCGCTCACTCGGATTCAGCCATGTCGGCACACTGCGGGAAGTCGGCTACAAGTTTGGTCGCTGGCACGATGTATCGTGGTGGCAACGCCCGGTGAGTCCTGGGTGACGGGAACCAGACGATAGCCCCACGTCCTGAATAAGGTCGACCGGTCGACTTGTCTATCCTCTGAAGTGAGGTTCGGGCGCAAAAGGACAACAGCCTATGCGTAGCACGAAACTGATTCATGTCGTGAGTTGCCATGCCGAAGGCGAAGTTGGCGATGTCATCGTTGACGGAGTCGCGCCACCACCTGGCGACACGCTCTGGGAGCAGCGCAACTTCATCGCAGAGGACGGCGAGCTCCGGAACTTCCTGTTGAACGAGCCGCGCGGCGGCGTGTTCCGTCATGCGAACCTGCTGGTACCGCCGAAACACCCCGATGCTGACATGGGCTGGATCATCATGGAGCCCGAGGACACACCGCCTATGTCCGGCTCCAACTCGATCTGCGTGGCGACCGTGTTGCTGGACACCGGCATCATCGAAATGCAGGAGCCAGAAACGAACATCGTGCTGGAAGCGCCTGGCGGTCTGGTCAAGGCGAGCGCCGAGTGCAGCAATGGCAAGGCGCAGAGGATCACGATCACCAATGTCCCGTCATTCGCGGACCGTCTGGACGCATCGATAGAGGTCGGGGGTCTTGGATCGCTGACCGCGGACACCGCCTATGGCGGCGACAGCTTTGTCATCGTCGACGCCGGGACGCTGGGTTTCGAGCTGGTCCCGAGCGAGGCGCGCGACCTGGCGGAAGCGGGTGTCCGCATCACAGCGGCTGCCAACGAGCAACTCGGATTCCACCATCCCGGCAATGCCACCTGGAACCACATCTCCTTCTGCCAGTTCGCCGGACCGCTGGAGGAAACTGACGGTGCCCTGGCCGGCACCAACGCCGTAGCGATCCGACCCGGCAAGATCGACCGATCGCCGACCGGAACCGGCTGCTCGGCAAGAATGGCCGTGCTCGCGGAACGCGGCAGGATGAAGACCGGGGATCGGTACCTGGCGAGATCACTGATCGGATCGGAATTTCATTGCGGTATCGTCGACTCGACAACGATGGGCGACAAACCGGCTATCGTCCCGACCATCACTGGTCGCGCCTGGATCACCGGCACGCACCAACACATGCTGGACCCGGAAGATCCATGGCCCGGCGGATATCGGCTCAGTGACACCTGGCCGGGGGGAGGGAAGGAACAATGACGATGTTGAACATAGAGGCGGTTAATCACGTCGGAATCCGGATCGCCGACCGCTCGAAATCGGTGGCCTTCTACGAACTCCTGGGATTCAAACAGACCATGGATGCAGGATTTGCCGAAGGTCACCCGATTATCATGGTTCACACCAGCGGCGTGGTGATCAACCTGCTTGGACCGGCGACCGTCACGGATGGCAGGAACGTGCTGATGGATATGGATGAGAAGTATCCGGGTTATACCCACATTGCCTTGACGGTCGGATCGCTGGAAGTCGCCCGGGAATTCATGGCGGCCAATGACATCAAGATCACCGGGTCCTTCAGCTTCGGAAACATGTCGGCGATCTTCGTCCGAGACCCGGACGGCAACGTGATCGAACTCGATGCCTACATCAGCGGCGGTGATGAGGATCCGTCCGCCTTCGATGATCACGGATAACAAGAAAACACGGGAGAGCACGGATCATGGACAGCACATTTGAGATGACGCGGGTCGGCCACCTGGTGGCGTCGGCGGCCCTGGCGATCTGCGCCGCAGCCCCTGCGCTTGCGGAGCGCCCGGCGGAGTTTCACGACAGCGTGCGGGAGATGATCCTGCATGAAGACAGCGCGATCCTGATCGACAACGTGCGGATCGTCGATGGGACCGGGACGGAGGCAAGAGATAGCGCGGCCGTCCTGATAAAGAATGGCCAAATCGACAAGATCGGCGACGCAGGCAAGATCCGCGCCGGGGATGCAGTCGTGATCGACGCCGCGGGCAAAACGCTCCTGCCCGGTTTTGTCATGATGCACGAGCACCTGATCTACCTGAATCCGACTGCTTCGATCCCGTCCTATACCTCCGAACACCTGCCCATGCCAACGCTCTACCTGGCGGCCGGCACGACGACGATGCGCACCACCGGAACGGTCAGCGCGCGGGATGATCTCGTCGCGAAGGACCTGATCGACCAGGGTCGCGTCGCGGGCCCCGACCTGCACGTCACCGGCCCGTTCCTCGAGGGTCCCGGAAGCTTCGCCTACCAGCTCAAACCGGTCACGACAGCGGATGATGCCCGCCTGTTCGTCCGTTACTGGGTCAGCCAGGGCGTTATGTCCTTCAAGGCCTACATGAACGTGTCGCGGGAGGTGCTCGGCGCCGCTATTGACGAGGCGCACACGCTCGGCGTCCAGGTGACCGGTCACTTGTGCTCGGTGACTTTCGAGGAGGCGGCAGGCCTCGGCATCGACAATCTCGAACACGGACTCTACGTGGCCTCGGACATGGCCGAGGACAAGACCCCCGACACCTGCCCTTCCCTGTCGCGTAGCGATCGCGCGCGCCTGATGGCCACGGATAATCCGCAGGTCATGCAGGTGATCCGGACATTGGTCGAGAACGATGTCGCCATCACGTCCACGCTGCCTGTTTTCGCCGCCGGCCTGCATCCCGCGATCCCGACACGCGAGACGATGACGATGCTGAGTCCGCGATCCAGGCAGATGGCGGAATCACGCTGGATAGGCATGCTCCAGGCCAGCGATTCAGACGCCAACAAGGAGCGGCGTTTGCTGCTGGAAAGGGAGA
>CAJIAD010000330.1_pt1 | contig 24358 bp, 22 predicted proteins | sample 9198981 | NCBI WGS metagenome assembly CAJIAD01 (sample SAMEA7708274, study PRJEB35096) | sediment metagenome | biome: marine neritic benthic zone biome [ENVO:01000025]; feature: sediment [ENVO:00002007]; material: shallow marine sediment [ENVO:03000034] sea grass bed [ENVO_01000059] ...
CTCGAAATAACTCTCGAAGACTGCATCGCCGGCGACAAAGTCGCCGAACAGAATATCGTATCGGGACACCAGGCCCGTTGCCCTGTCGATATGCACCATATACAGGTTGCCGTTCTCCCACGGCACTGACAGGACATCATTGGTCTTGCCGCCAAACTTCGACTCGCCGACCAGCGTGACCGTCTGTGCGCGCTGATTCAGTTTGCGAACCAGGAGCGCGGGTACGATCCGATGTACAAAGTGCTCGCCTGGTACGGCTGGATTCGCATTCTCGTTATAGACCTGCCGAATACCGTCGTACTGTATGCCTTCCTCACCGCGGACAATCTGTCCTCCGTTGAACAGGTTGTTGCCGCCACCCGTCAGTAGAGAGTTTGCCGTGATGTCGTAGGCGATCTCCGTATATCCTGCCTGCTGCTGGAATGGCGGTCCCAGGCGGGGACTTTGATAACGCTGGTAGGTTGTCGTGTCCGCACGGTAGTAGACGCTCGCGATGCCGTTGATTGCCTCGTCGCCGCCGTAGGCATCCACAGCCCTCTTGATGACGGGTTGCGCCTTTGTATAGGTGCTCAGGAAGACACCTTCCGCGGCGGCAATAGGAAAGTACATGACACCGGCGAGCACCAGTAAGCGGTGAAAGATGGTTTTCATTGAATGCCTCCTGTCATGGGGCGAATACAAGATCGTGACCGTTCTTACTGTCATCTCAGCATGACAGGCTCGCCGCGTACTTGTTCTGACGCGTGGACTCGTACGCGGCAGGACGAACGGATTTCGCGTCAGATCGACAGTGATGCGACTGTCAGGAATTGATTAGGCCCCGGGCGAAAAGGGCGGGGCAGGTGTTGGAATTGAACTCGACGAAGTCGTTCAGATGTCGTCGAAGTCGCCTTTGCGACCGAGACCGGCCGCGAATCGTATTGCCCCTGTCACGGCTTCCGAATGAAGTACACCGATACTATTGCGGTATTCCATTTCCAGGGCTTCGCCGAGTGGATGGCCTTGTTGCGCAAGTACAGAACGGCGGTCAGCGAGAACGGATCGATGGGGGAATCGAGCGATTTCCCGCGCCAGTTCGCAAGCTGCATCCAATGCCTTGCCTTCGTCGACGACGCGGCTGCAGAGTCCGATGTCCAGACACTCTTCGGCGCCAATCTTGCGGCCGGTCAGCACCAGATCCAGCGCACGCCCCAAACCCACGAGGTGTGGCAATCTGACGGTTCCGCCATCCAGAAACGGGACGCCCCAGCGCCGACTGTAGACACCCATGTAGGCAGTCGTCTCCATCACCCGCAGGTCGCACCAGATCGCCAGTTCCATGCCACTGGCCACGGCCGCCCCCGAGATACCAGCGATCACCGGCTTGGCCAACGTCAGGCGCGACGGTCCAATTGGACCGAGAGGTGGATCGCGATCATCCTCACCGAAGTGCAGTTGCTGCAGCCAACCGCTGGCATCCGTCGCTAGTGCCTTGAGGTCGAAGCCGGAACAGAATGACCCACCGGCGCCGTACAGGACTGCGACCTTTGCGTCGGGGTCCTCGGCAAACTCGATAAATGCATCGTATAGCGCTGTCGCTGTATCGGGATCGACTGCATTGCGCAGTTCCGGTCGATTGATGATGACAATCCTTACCGCCCCGTCCTTCTCTATCTGGACATTCACAATGTCTCCGGTCAGCGCAACCCCGCTCCGTCCGTAGGGAGCACCTTCTTTTAGCATGGGCCGCCAGGCGTGGCTTTGATCCAGGTCAATTGATTCCTGGGTATCGAGTCCTGCATTGGCCGAGCAGGCTGGATATCTGCTCCGGAGATCGCGCGATCGCATGCAAGACGGCGAGGCATTGGCTAGAATCCAGTTCTTCGTGACATCGCTTCACGATGACGGTCGGGAGCGCCTGGCGGAGCACGGGGCGCGGTTGCAGGTGACGACGGATCCCGAGGGGAGGGGTCGGCAAGAAATGCCAATCAGTATCAAGCGCGGACTGAACATTCCGATTGTCGGCCGACCCGAACAGGTCATAGAAGCCAGTCCTGCGGTCAATCAGGTCGCCGTGATGGGGCGCGACTATGTGGGACTCAAGCCAAAGATGCTGGTTGGTGAAGGTGATCGGGTTGCCCTCGCACAGCCGCTCTTCACGGACAAGTCCAATCCCCGCGTTAACGTCACCTCGCCCGGTGCCGGTGTTGTCAGTGCCATACACCGGGGAGCCCGCAGGGTTTTGCAGTCGATCATCATCGAGCTCGACGCCAGCGAAGACCAGTACGTTTCACTGCAGGCATACGGTTCCGACGAGCTGACCGGTCTCGACAAGGAGACTGTTGTCGATCAGCTGTTGCTGTCGGGCCTGTGGACCGCCTTGAGGGGACGCCCCTACAGCAAGGTGCCAGATCCGGAGTCCTCACCGTATGCAATCTTCGTCACGGCAATCGATACCAATCCACTCGCCGCTGACCCGCAGGTCGTTGTCGATGAGGCCCGGGAGGCGTTTTCTGATGGCATCGCCGTCGTTTCGAAACTGACGGATGGGAATGTCTTTCTGTGTTCAGCGCCGGGTTCCGATTTGCCGACGCCCGATCTGCAGAACCTCGTTGTCGAAGAGTTTGAAGGGCCCCATCCCGCGGGCCTCGTAGGCACCCATATCCATTTCCTGTGCCCGGTGAGTGACAAGCGTTCGGTCTGGCATATCAATTACCAGGACGTGATCGCGATCGGGCGTCAGTTTCGCACCGGCAAAGTCAGTACGGAACGTGTCATAGCCCTGGGCGGACCACCCGTGCGCAAGCCGACCCTCGTCAGAAGCCGTCTCGGTGCCGCGCTGGAACCCCTGATCAGGGGACGGCTGGAAAATGTCGAATGCCGGATGATCTCGGGACCACTGTTGTCCGGGGTGCGGGCAGCCGGCTGGGCTGCCTACCTGGGTCGCTACCATTTGCAGGTCGCGGTGCTACAGGAAGGTCGCGACAGGGAGTTGCTCGGCTGGATCGCTCCCGGCCGAAACAAGTACTCCGTGACCAATGCTTTCCTGTCCAGCCTGTCGCGCAGCAAACGCTTTGCCCTGACGACGACACAGAACGGTAGCCCTCGCGCGATGGTGCCGATCGGCTCCTACGAACGTGTCATGCCATTGGATATCCTTCCCACGCAATTACTGAGAGCGATCCTGGTCAAGGACACCGATGTCGCACAGCAACTTGGTTGTCTCGAACTCGACGAGGAGGATCTGGCCCTGTGCAGTTTCGTGTGCCCGGGCAAGCATGACTTTGGCCCGCTATTGCGGGAGAACCTGGAACGGATCGAGAAGGAAGGCTGATGCGGCGATTGCGGAAGTTCTTCGACAATATCGAGCCGCTCTTCGCGAAGGGTGGTCGATTCCACAAGCTCGAAGCGCTCTACGAGATGGTCGATACGTTCATGTATTCGCCGGCCGACGTGACGCGCGGTGCGCCGCACCTTCGGGACGGGATCGACCTCAAGCGTGTCATGACCATCGTCGTCATTGCGGCGCTTCCTCCGGCCGTGATGGGCATGTACGACATCGGCCTGCAGGCCAACCTGGCAATGCAGGAGATGGGGCTGGTCACGAAGCCGGACTGGCGCGGTGAGTTGATCGACTGGTTGGGGATCGGCTACGACCCCAATAGTATCTTCGCCTGCACCTTCCAGGGACTCCTGTATTTCCTGCCGGTGTACCTGGTCACACTTGCGGCCGGCGGATTCTGGGAGGTGGTCTTTGCGATCGTCCGGAATCACGAGATCAACGAGGGCTTCTTCGTGACCTCGATGTTGTTCGCGCTCATCCTGCCACCGACGATTCCACTGTGGCAGGTGGCGATAGGGATCAGCTTTGGTGTCGTCATCGGCAAGGAGGTTTTCGGCGGCACGGGCAAGAACTTTCTGAACCCGGCGCTCGTGGGACGCGCATTCCTGTTTTTTGCTTACCCCGCCCAGAATTCCGGCGACGCCGTGTGGACCGCTGTGGACGGCTTCTCCGGGGCGACGCCCCTCGCGGAGGCCGCGGCCGGTGGAGTTGATGCAATCCTGGCATCAGGAGTGACCTGGATGGATGCATTCATTGGCAACATCCAGGGAACGATAGGCGCCGAGTCCACGATCGGCTGTCTGATCGGCGCGGTCATCCTTCTGAGTACGCGGGTTGCCTCCTGGCGAATCATGTTCGGTTGCGTTCTGGGACTTGTCGGGACAGTCTGGCTTTTCAATCTGATCGGCAGTGAAACGAACCCGTTGTTTGCGCTCCCGTGGCATTGGCATTTCGTCCTGGGCGGTTTCGCATTCGGTATGGTCTACATGGCGACGGATCCCGTTTCAGCCGCGATGACCAGCATCGGCAAGATTTACTATGGAGTCCTGATCGGCGTCATGTGTGTTCTGATCCGAGTCGTCAACCCGGCGTTTCCCGAGGGGGTGATGCTGGCTATCCTGTTCGCCAACGTATTTGCGCCACTGATCGATTACTTCGTAGTCCAGGCCAACATCAAACGAAGGATGCGTCGCAATGCCTGAGAGCAACGGTAACGAGACCAGCAAGGACTGGTTGGCGAGCATGCCAAACGACAGCATCGCGAAGACCCTGCTGATTTCGATCTCACTCTGCCTGGTGTGTTCCGTTGCGGTTTCTACTGTGGCTGTCAGTCTCAAACCGTTACAGCTAGCCAATGTGGAGCTGGCACGTCAGACAGAGATCCTCTCCGTGGCAGGCCTGATGGTCGAGGGCGGCGACGTCGCAGAACTGTTCCGGCAGATCGAGACCAGGATCGTCGACCTCGACAGTGGTGCATTCGTGGATGACGTGGATCCGGCTACCTTCGATGCCCGCACCGCTCAGAACGATCCGGCAAGCAGCGAAGCGCTGGCGCCTGAGAGTGATGTCGCCGGGATCCGCCGCAGGGCACACAATGCCGCGGTCTACTTCGTGCGCGACGGCGACGAGATCAGCACGATCATCCTGCCGGTGCATGGAGCGGGCCTGTACTCGACACTGTGGGGGTTCCTTGCGCTCGAGCCCGATGGCAACACCATCAAGGGACTGACCTTCTACGAGGACGGAGAGACCCCAGGGCTGGGGGGTGAGATCAACAACCCGAGATGGCAATCGCGCTGGGAGGGCATCCGGGTCCGCGACGACGAAGGCGCTTTCCGCCTGGCCATAGTCAAGAGCGCAGCGCCCGAGGGTTCCCCGGACGCGGGATTCCAGGTCGATTCCATTTCGGGCGCCACGCTGACCAGCAGGGGCGTGGACAATACGATGCGATTCTGGCTGGGTGACGACGGATTCGGTCCGTTCCTCGCCAGGATCGCCGTGCAGGGAGATTCCGCATGAGCGCCGGTGGAAGAAAGGTTCTGATCGAGCCGATCGTCGACAACAATCCGATTACCTTGCAGGTGCTGGGGATCTGTTCGGCGCTGGCCGTGACGACGCAGCTCGCGCCGTCCATCACCATGTGCCTGGCGGTTATCGTCGTGTTGTGCGCATCCAATGTCGCTGTAAGCGTGATCCGGAATCACATGCCGAGCAGCATCCGGATCATCATCCAGATGACGATCATCGCCTCCCTGGTGATCATGGTAGACCAGGTTCTCAAGGCCTATGCCTATGAGATCAGCAAGCAGTTGTCGGTATTCGTGGGCCTGATTATCACGAACTGTATCGTCCTGGGCCGGGCAGAGGCTTTCGCCTCGTCCAACAAGCCATGGCCGAGTTTTCTGGACGGCCTGGGTCACGGGCTCGGCTACAGCGCCATCCTCATTGCGGTCGCCTTCTGCAGGGAGTTGTTCGGCTCAGGGAAGCTGATGGGGCACGAGGTACTACCGCTGGTCACGGAAGGCGGTTGGTACGTACCGAACGGTCTGCTGCTCCTGGCGCCCAGCGCTTTCTTTATCATCGGGTTGATTATCTGGGCCATCCGCGCCTGGAAGCCAGCGCAGGTCGAGAAGCGTGAGTACCAGATCCACGTCGTCCACAGGCACGAGGTGATCTGATGGAAGCCTATCTCAGTCTGCTGGTTCGTTCGATCTTCGTCGAAAACCTGGCCCTGGCCTTCTTCCTGGGCATGTGTACCTACCTCGCTGTGTCCAAGCAGGTCGCTACGGCTATCGGCCTGGGCATCGCGGTTGTCGTGGTTCAGACCATCACTATCCCGGTCAATCATCTGTTATACGTCTATCTCCTGAAGGACGGCGCCCTGGCGTGGGCTGGCCTGCCTCATGTCGACCTGAGCTTCCTCGGGTTGATCTCCTACATCGGGGTCATCGCGGCGATGGTCCAGATCCTGGAGATGACCCTCGACAAGTTTTTCCCGGCCCTCTACCACGCCCTGGGAATCTTCCTGCCGCTGATCACGGTGAACTGCGCGATCCTGGGTGGATCGCTGTTCATGGTGGAGCGCAACTACGACCTTGGCGAAAGCATCGTATTCGGTTTCGGCAGTGGATTCGGCTTCGCCCTCGCGATCGTCGCACTGGCCGGTGTTCGCGAGAAATTGAAATACAGCGACGTACCCGATGGTCTGCAAGGGCTCGGCATCACATTCATCACGGTTGGCCTGATGTCGATGGCATTCATGGCCTTCTCGGGAATCCAGCTCTAGGCCCTCGGCGCGACGGAGGATACTGGCGTCATGGAAACAATCGTACTGGGTGTGGTGATGTTCACCGGCGTCGTGCTGGTGTTGGTCACGCTCATCATACTGGCCCGGTCGAGACTGGTGGCTTCGGGCACGGTCGACATCGTCGTGAACGATGAGCGTACGATTCACAGCCCGGTAGGTGGCAAGTTGCTGGGCGCACTGGCCGACGAGAAGTTGTTCGTTGCGTCGGCTTGCGGCGGTGGGGGTACCTGCGGCCAGTGTCGTGTTCGTGTGCTGGAGGGCGGCGGTTCCATCCTGCCGACAGAGACCGCGATGATCACGAAACGCGAAGCCGCGCACGGCGATCGCCTGTCCTGCCAGGTGGTCGTCAAGGAAGCGATGCGGATCGAGGTCGCCCGGGAAGTGTTCGGTGTCAAGCGTTGGGAGTGCCGTGTTCGCTCCAACGACAACGTCGCCACCTTCATCAAGGAACTGATCCTGGAACTACCGGAAGGCGAGGCTCTGGATTTCAGGGCAGGGGGCTACATTCAGATCGAGTGTCTTCCGCACACGGTGAAATACGCCGATTTCGAAATCCCGGATCAATATCGCGACGACTGAGAGCGTTTCGACATGTTCCAGTACGAGTCGCACTGCACCGAGCCGGTCCTGCGCGCCTACTCGATGGCCAATTACCCGGAGGAAAAGGGCATCGTGATGCTCAATGTGCGGATTGCCAGTCCTCCACCGCAGATGCCGAACGTGCCCCCGGGCATCATGTCGTCCTACATTTTTGATCTGAAAGCAGGGGACAAGGTTTGGGTATCAGGCCCATACGGCGAGTTCTTCGCCAAAGATACGGACGCCGAGATGGTTTTCATCGGTGGCGGTGCGGGAATGGCGCCGATGCGCGCCCACATTTTCGACCAACTCAAGCGACTGCACAGCACCAGGAAGATGACCTTCTGGTACGGCGCAAGAAGCAAGCGGGAGATGTTCTACGTCGAGGATTTCGAAACACTCGCTGCGGAACACGACAATTTCGACTGGCACGTGGCCCTGTCGGATCCGCTGCCGGAAGACAACTGGGAGGGGCATACCGGTTTCATCCACGAGGTGATCTACGAGAACTACCTGCAGAACCATGCGGCGCCCGAGGATTGCGAGTATTACATGTGCGGGCCGCCGATGATGACCAAGGCGGTGCTGCAGATGCTCTATGATCTGGGTGTGGAGTCCGAAAACATTCTGCTCGACGATTTCGGCTAGACGGGACGCGGATCGTGATGACATTTGCCCTTAGTTTCATGATTTTCCTGGCGGCCGTTGCCGCCCTGGCAACCGGCGTCATCATCAGCGGACGTCGGATTAAGGGGAGTTGCGGTGGTCTGAACGCCATCCCGGGCGTACAGTCGGACTGCGGAGGCGTCTGTAGACGTGAGGGCCAGGATCAGTGCCCACGCGGCAAGCGTGGCCGGTCCTAGGGGATCAAAGATGGATACCAGCAAGACTATCGCCACAGCCAAGGACATCATGTCCAGAAACGCCGTGACTCTCAGCCCGCACATGGACATCCTGGAAGCGGTCGATGCGCTCGTCAGGCATGACATTTCGGGAGCGCCGGTCGTCGATCAGTTAGGCAACCTCGTCGGTGTCCTGTCAGAGATCGATTGCATGCAGGCCGCCGTCCAGGCGTCGTATCACGGGTCCAAGGCGGGTCGCGTATCCGAGATCATGCGCAGGACCTTTGAGACGGTCGACGCCGATGACAGCATCATGAGTATCGCGAAAAAGTTTGCGTCGCAGGACGAGTACTACTATCGCGGGTATCCGGTGATGAAGCACAACAGGGTCGTGGGACGGATCATCCTCCGACACGTGTTGCAGGCGATGGCGGACATGAGCGAGATCAGCCACTAGCGCAGCGGCTTGTTCCTTCGCCCACGCGCTTTCGGACCCAACTTCGAGGCCTTTTTCAAACGCTTCTCCGCAAGTTCGATCAACTTGGCCTGCGAATCCCGCTTGTCACGCCTTCGCCCGGGCTGTCTCTGAATATACGTTCCGTCCGCCTGCATGTCCCATGCGCTTCGGTGATCGTCCATCTGAAGATCGAGGATCTGCCGAAGTTCCCGGCGCAATGCGGGTGCCTCGATCGGGACCACGGTCTCTACCCGATGCCGCAGATTACGCATCATGAGATCCGCAGAACCGATGAAGTACTCCTCGTCGCCACCGTTCCTGAAGTAAAAGATCCGCGCGTGCTCCAGGAAGCGCCCGACGATGCTGATCACGGAGACAGTCTCCGACAAGCCCTTGATGCCGGGCCGCAATCGGCAGGTGTCGCGCACGATCAGATCGACTTTGACACCGGCTTGGGATGCTTCGTAGAGCGCCCTGGTGATGTCGACGTCCTCGAGGGCATTCATTTTGAACTGGATGCGCCCCGGGTTCTCTTCGGAGTGGATCTCTATTTCCCGCTCTATCCTGCGCAGGAGGCCCTTCTTGAGATGCTTGGGCGCGGGCAGCAGTTTTCCATAGTCCCGGTCGGGAACGAATCCCGTCGTCAGGAAATTAAATAACTCGGTGAGATCGCGACCGATGCCCGGATCGCAGGTCAGCATGCCGAGATCGCAATAGAGCCGCGCGGTGCCGGCGTGGTAGTTGCCGGTGCCGAGATGCGCGTACCGTCGCAGGCCGTCGTAGTCGCGTCGCAAGACGAATACGACCTTGCTGTGCGTCTTCAGCCCGACCACGCCATAAGAGACGTGGATGCCGTTCTGCTCCATGTGGTTCGCCCAGGCGATGTTGGCGGACTCATCGAAGCGAGCCTTGAGTTCCACCGCCACGGCAACCTGCTTGCCATTCTGTGCCGCATCGAGCAGGTAATCGACGATGCGTGACTTCTCGCCGGTGCGATAAAGCGTCATCTTGATCGCCAGGACCTTCGGGTCCCGGCTCGCCTCGCGAACGAAACGCTCGACGGTAGTGGCAAACGATTCGTAAGGATGCTGCAGGAGGATCGCGCCCTGCTCACGGATCAGATGGAAGATGTTCGGGGCGCGCACAATTCGTGCGTTGTCGACTGGATGGTGGGGCGGCGTCTCGAGGTCGGGTCTGTCCAGGGACACGATCTGGAAGAGATCGCGTTTCTGCATCAGACCGTCGACTTCGACAACGTCCTGTTCCTCGTCGAGCCCCAACTCGGCGGCCAGCATGCCCTGAAGGATTGCCGGCGTCCCGCGGGATACCTCCAGACGCACGATCGGGGCAAACTTCCTGTCCCTGAGCTCCGACTCGATCAGTTCCAGGAGGTCATTCGCCTGGCCTTCCGTACGCTCCGTGATGGCATTGCGGGTTACCCGGAACAGGTCCCATCGCTCGATCTGGATGCCAGGAAACAGAAGATCCAGGTTGTTGGCGATCACATCTTCCAGCGGGATGAACCTGTGTGCATCGCCGACCTGGATGAAGCGCGGCACCTCAGAGCCGACCGGTACCTTGATCCGTGCACGCGCCGTGCCCTTACCGTCCGGTCGTGCGATCGATACCAGCAAATTGAGCGACAGGTTGGAGATGAACGGGAACGGATGCGCCGGATCCATCACGATGGGCGTGATAATTGGGAAGATATTCTCGAGGAAATGTTCTCTGAGAACCGACCGCTCGTCATCCGATAACTCGTGATACGTGCCGATCCAGATATCGTTCTCGGCCAGCTTGCGCAGGATTCGGGTCGTTAGACGACGTTGCTGGGTCTTGATCTTGCCAACTGTCTGGCGACATTCGTCGATCTGCTGTTGCGGCGTTCGGCCGTCGACTGACGGATCATGCACGCCTGCGCCGACAAGCTGTTTGAGACCGCCGATTCGCTTCATGAAGAACTCATCGAGATTCGAGCTCAGAATCGCAATGAATTTGACGCGATCCAGCAACGGCGTTCTGGAGTCCTGAGCCTCCGCGAGAACCCTGCGATTGAACTCAAGCCAGGTCAGCTCTCTATTCAGGTACAGATCAGGGGCAGAGAGATCGAAGGTCTGCTCCTCTCCGGTGTTCTCCTCGATCGCCTCGGCTGGCGTAGCGGAGTCCGATGGCATGGGGCGAGCTTTCTGATGTGAGGGACTGGTCATGTCTATCCCTGTTGCACTGCGATATCCAACTCCAAACACTACCATATTGTGATTTCGGCCGTGCTGTCCGGAATCACAAATGACGAGCTGGCTGATCGGTGACAGCCATCGTCAGGCAACGCAAACTGGTTTGCATCATTGTACGTGCGTGGCTATGGTTATTAGCGTCAGACAATTCATGAGCTTATGAATGCGAATGACGACACATCAGATACCCGCGGTCATGCAGTAGAAAAATGAAACAATCCGACCGCGTGTTTAGTCCCGCCCGCTGGGCGGGTCTTTTTTTTGGGAAATGAAATCAGTCACCGCATTTGCACCCGCGTCGGTCGGCAATGTTGCCGTCGGTTTCGATGTGCTCGGACACGCGCTAGAGGGTATCGGCGATGAGGTGGTACTGACATCAACCGATCACGATCGCGTTGACATTGCCCTGGTCGGGGACATGTGCCCGGATTTGCCTATCGCACCCGAACTGAACACGGCCGGCCGACCTCTGCTGGAAATGCGTCGGGATTTTGGTATCAAGACCGGCGTCACCGTGAACCTGCGAAAAGGCATCCCGCTCGGATCGGGGATGGGGGGGTCTGCAGCGTCGGCGGTGGCATCGGTGGTCGCTGCGGATGAACTATGGTCACTTGACCTCGGCTGGCAACAATTGCTCTCCTATGCACTGCTTGGTGAAGCAGTCGCCAGCGGCGAAGCTCATCCTGACAACGCCGCACCCAGTCTGATTGGCGGGTTAGTGCTCTGCGAGCTGGTGGACGAGCGTTTCCATATGACCCACCTGCCGGTTCCCGGAGACCTGCGCTGCGTGCTTGTCCACCCGGATCACAGGGTCGATACCCGTGGTGCGCGGGACCTGCTGGCGGATGATGTACCTCTTGCAGACTTCGTCAGCCAGAGTCGTTACCTGGCCGGGTTTGTTGCGGGCTGCTGCCGTGGAGATACCACGCAGATCGCACGTTGCCTGCGCGATATCGTCATCGAGCCACAGCGGGCGAGGAACATCCCGGCGTTTCCGTCGGTTCGGAGCGCTGCCCTGGATACGGGAGCGATCGGTGTTTCGATATCCGGTAGCGGCCCCAGTATTTTTGCGTGGTGCCGGGATGCCAATTCGGAGCAGGTGGCGCTGGCGATGCGCGGTGCGTTCGAGCAAGCCGACGTCGATTGCCAACACTGGATTTCCAGAATTGAAGTCCCGGGCGCACGAATCACGACCCGATCATAACGGGGCCTCTTTCCGGGAGCGCGGCGGACCGGCCCATCAGGTAGAATGGCCACCTTCCCAAAGCTCAGCCGCAGCGACACAAAGCACCGCCAATGGAACCGATCTCACTTCCCGCGTTAGCCGTCGCCATCACGATCACAGTCCTTGGCGCCCTCGTGGCCTGGCCCAGCATCGTATTCTGGCGACGTTGGCGTGCTCATCCGAAACGCGTCATCGGCAGAATCGGAGCTCATCACCTCACTAATTTTGTGATTCCCGATGGCATGGATGGAGAGATCCACCTCGATCATTTGCTCCTGACGACGAAAGGCCTGCTGATACTGGACCTGCGCAACGCAGATGGTGTCGTTTTCGCGGGTGCACAGATGGACGATTGGACAGTCCTGCACCAGAATCGCCGCTTCACGTTCAAGAATCCCCTGACGCCTTTGGCGGCACGCGTCCATGCAGTCCAGGACCTGGCCGGCGAAGTGCCGGTCAGTGGACGCATCGTATTCGTCGGGAACGTCGAGTTCCCGGGTGGCGGGATCGATTCTGTGGTCACGCTGGAAGAACTGGAAAGTGAATATGGTTCCGCGAGCGCGGATCATGCCGGGTCGACTATTCAGGCGTTCCATGGATCATGGGGCAGGGTGGCCCAACAGGCGCAGCCCGCCATCCACTAGACCATACTAGCTGCGATCTCGTGCGTGGTGATCGACCAGTACGCTGGCCACGCAAGCCGTCAGTCTCTTCCCGGTCGCAATGTGAAGGAACTCGTTTGGCCCGTGGGCATTGGACTTGGGACCAAGCACGCCTGTCACCAGGAACTGTACGCCGGGAAACTGCTCTCCCAGCATGCCCATGAAGGGGATACTGCCGCCGGTACCCATGTACATCGCTTCGCTGTTGAAGTAATTGCGCGACGCGCGCTGCATTGCCGATTCCAACCATGGATCCGTTGCCGGCGCCTCCCAGCCGGCCATCGCAGCATCGACTGTAAACGATGTACGGGCCCCATGCGGCGGCGCCGACTCCAAAGCATCCTTGACGACATCGCCGGCCGCGGTCGCCTCCAGGGTAGGGGGAAGCCGGAAGGAGAGCTTGAATTCCGTCATGGGCCGCATGACATTGCCGGCGCTGCCAATATCCGGGATTCCGCGAGCCCCTGTCACACATAGTGCCGGCCGCCACGTGTTGTTCAGCAGCAGCTCGCAGGGATCGCTGGCCACAGGGCTGGTGGATCCCGCCCAGGCAAATTTTTCATACACCGAGGCCCCGAGAGTTTCCGCCGCCGCCTCCGCTTGCCTGACTCTCTCGGCGGGTATGTCCACGAATAGCGATTCAAGCAGGATCTGGCCGCTCGTCTCGTCCTCGATGCGACTCAACAAGCTTCGCAGGACCCGCACGCTGCCAGGCACGATGCCGCTGGCAGCCCCCGAATGGACGCCCTCGTTCAAGACTTCCACCCGAAGGACACCGGTGAGATTGCCACGCAGCGTTGTCGTGCACCACAGCTGGTCGTAGTTTCCGCACTCGGCGTCCAGGCATACGACGAGGCTGGGCGTTCCGATCCGATCACGTAATTCATCGATATAGTAGGGCAGGTCGAAACTGCCGCTTTCCTCGCAGCCTTCTATCACGATGACGCACCGGGCATGCGGGATACCCTGGTCCTGTAACGCAGCGATCGCCGTTAGCGAGCCAAACACGGCATAGCCATCGTCGGCGCCGCCCCGGCCATACAGCTTGCCGTCACGAATAACCGGCTCCCATGGCGACAGATCCTCGTCCCAACCGGTGAACTCCGGCTGCTTGTCCAGGTGCCCGTACAACAAGACAGTATCGTCTCCTTCCCCCGGAACTTCGAGAAACAACAACGGGGTGCGCCCCGGCAACCGCACGACTTCGACCGTCATGCCCGGCAGCGCATGGGAGCGGCACCAGCGTTCCATCAGGGTTGCGGCTTCCTCCATGTAACCATGTTTCTCCCAATCGGGATCGAAGAGTGGCGACTTGTTGGGAATCCGAATGTAATCACTCAGCTCCGGTACGATCGACTCGTCCCAGATCCGGTCGACAAATTGCGTGATGCGGTCGTGATTCATCGCTTTCCCCTATTGATCGCAGCGCTTCAGTATCAGTCGCTGATCGCATTCTATGTCCCACGTGTGGGATCGGCCAGCTGCCTTGTTAGTCGCTGGTTTTGCTGAAGACCGCCTTAATCTATTAAATAACATGTAGATATCAATATAGACCTAGAATTGACATTAACTATTGTCATTTGCAGTCAGGCGAAAAAACCGGCTCGCGTTTTGTGTTGTGTCCTCGGCCAGGCTTTCCGCGTCGCAGTTCATGTGTCGCGCTACTGTTTCTAGCACATGCGCCAGGTGCATCGGTTCATTGCGCCTGGTTTTCGGCTTGGGGTTCAGGTCTCTCGGCAGCAGATAGGGCGCATCCGTTTCGATCATTAGGCGGTCCCGGGGAACATACCGAACCAGCTCCGCAAGGTGCTTACCCCGGCGTTCGTCACAGATCCAACCGGTGATGCCGATGTAGAGATCCAGCTCGAGATAGTGTTTCAACTCGTCGCGATCCCCGGTGAAACAGTGGGCGACGGCAGCCGGGATTTGCTCGCGGTATTCCCCGAGGATCGCCAGGAAGCGCTCATGCGCATCTCGCTGGTGAAGAAAAACCGGCATGTTGGCATCAGCCGCGATGGCAAGCTGCGCGCCGAATGCTCTCTCCTGATCTGACGGCGGCGAGAAGTTGCGGAAGAAATCCAGGCCGCACTCGCCGACCGCGACAACCGATTGCCGGGCGATCAGATCTGCAATCCACTCATCGTCCGCCGACGTGTAGTCGCTCGCGTGATGTGGATGAATACCGGCCGTTGAATAGAGCACTCCGGAATACTCGATTGCCAGTCGATAGGCTCGCAGGCTCGATTCCCTGCTGCTACCTGTGACAATCATCGTGCGGACGCCGGAGGCCCTGGCTCGGTCGAGCACTTCCTGCCTGTCACCGTCGAAGCTGTCGTGCTCCAGATTGACCCCGATATCGATCAAATCCATATGTCGAGAGCCTTCGAGACCGAACTCTGCCGGACATTACATTGCGTGATTGCCGATGCTCAGCTCGCGGTGATACGTGCTGAGGATTTGCGACGCCTTTTCGCCGTGCCTCCCGAGGCGGCCGGCTTGCCACTGCCATTTGAGCCGGCCTTGCGGGTTTTGGCCGTGGTCTTGCCGGCACGGGATTTCTTGGCGGTTGCTGTTCGGCCGGCTTTTTTTCGCGCAGCGGAAACCTTGCGCCGCGTGGCCTTGCCATTCCCCGCCGTCCTGCGCTTCTTCACACGACCGGGCTTCCCGGTGTCGGAGCCGGCGCTCTCTGCAGCACGGACCGTGCTCTTGCGCCGGCGCGCTCTTGTCTCCCGACGTTTTACGGCAGCCTGCAACGCATGCATGGCATCTTCCATGTAACCCGGCAGCGCGGCTATGTCGGGCACAGCGTCGTATCCGGAGATGAGACCTACATCGAGTCTCCCGTCGTAGCTGAAGAAAGTAATGTTGATCGCCAGGCCCGGCGGAATTGCAGACAGGGGGAAGGAACACACCAGCCGAGCACCCCAAAGAAACAGCGGTTGCGGAGGGCCGGGAACGTTCGATATGAGCACATTCCCTAGGGGTGGCACTAATCCGGATGCACCCATCATTTCACCAGCCTGTGCCACACCCTGAAGCGCAAGTGTGTAGACCGACACGGTTTCGGGTGACATCGCACCTGCACCACTCTTGACGACAGCGGCGGACCGATTGATTTCGCTCAGTCGCTTGAGCGGCTCTCTGCCGGCCTGACCCAACGTGACCGGCAGAATCGCTATCTGGTTTCCCATCTGATTATTGCCGTCGCGTCTGAGGTTGACGGGCATCTGGGCAACCAGCGGAGCGTGCTGCTCGTCTCCGTGTTCCCTGAGATATCGACTCAATGCGATATCACAAATCGTCAGGACCACATCGTTCAGCTTGGTGTCCGTTGCCTTCGCGACTGCCTTCAACTCGCTCATCGACAAGCGGCCGATCGCAGCGCGCCGGGCCCGATTGACCGGCGAATTCAGCAGAGTCCTTGGGGCCGAGAACGGGATCGGCCATTGGTCGCTTTCTCCTCCCAGTCGTTGCATCGTTGCCCTGGCTGCGAGCGAAGACAACTCGACAGCAGTTCCGACACCCATCTTGACGATATCCATCCCCTTGCCAACAAGAGATGCCTGTTCCGGTTCGCGCAGTTGGGCCGAATCGCGGGATTCCCAACTCGCTCTTACCTCGAGATCGTCTGCCGAACTCTTGAGTGTTCCCATCATGATCTTGACCAGTGTCATTCCGTCACAATAGGAATGATGGATCTTGGCGTAGAGTGCGAATCTACCCCCTTCAAGGCCCTCGATAATGTGCACCTCCCAAAGCGGGCGCATGCGGTCGAGAAGCACGGCATGCAAACGGCCAACAAGATCCATCAACTGTTCCTTGTTGCCCGGTTTCGGTAGCCGGGAGTGTCGCAGGTGATAGTCGAGGTCGAACGACTCGTCTTCCACCCATTCCGGTGTTCCGAAAAACTGACGCCGGAACCTAAAGTTGAAAGGCGGCCCAGGGGGTCGTTGGCGAAGCTGTTCGATCAGGTCGGCGACATAGTCCCCTTCGTAGTCCTCGGGTGGTTCGAAAACCTGTAACCCGGCAACGTGTTTGGGGCTGTCCGCGGTTTCGGTCAGCAGGAACGCGTAATCGTATAGGGACAGCTTTGCCATGATCGGCCCTCGTCAGTTACCTCCCCGTCGGTTCGCCAACGCTCGCCCGCCGGATCGGCTGTCCGGGAAGTATAAGCTACCCGGACGCGCCTGCGTGCAGATTGTTGCATTGCACTCTTCTCCCGTATAGTTCGCATGCATCCGACAGGAGGGAAAGCTTTGACCGACGGTAAATATCCTCATCTTATGGCGCCCCTGGACCTCGGCTTTACGCAGATAAAGAACCGGGTCCTGATGGGATCGATGCACACGGGTCTGGAAGACCGGGCCAGGGATTACCCGAGACTGGCAGAGTATTTTGCGGAACGGGCGCGCGGCGGCGTCGGGCTGATGGTGACCGGAGGCATTGCACCTAACCGGGCCGGCTGGACCGCACCATTCGCCGGCAAACTAACTACCCGAAGAGAGATTGCACGGCATCGACTCATCACGGATGCCGTACATGCCGAGGACGGCAAGATCTGCATGCAGATCCTGCATGCCGGCCGCTACGGATATCACCCGCTGGTCGTGGCACCGTCGGCGGTGAAATCACCGATATCACCATTCAAGCCGAGAGCATTGTCTGCTGGCGGGGTAGAAAGACAGATATCCGACTTCGTGCGTTGCGCCAAGCTGGCAAGGGAGGCTGGCTATGACGGGGTCGAGATCATGGGCTCCGAAGGCTACTTCATCAACGAATTCCTCGTCAGCCGGACCAACAAGCGCACAGACCAGTGGGGTGGGGATTTCGAGGGCCGCACGCGCTTGCCCGTCGAGATCGTGAAACAAACCCGCGACGCAGTGGGATCAGACTTCATCATTATCTATCGCCTGTCGATGCTGGACCTGATAGACGATGGCCAGAGCTGGGACGAGGTCACCGCTCTCGCGACCAGGATCGAGTCGTCGGGTGCGACCCTGATCAACACCGGGATCGGTTGGCACGAGGCGCGCATCCCGACTATCGCGACGATGGTGCCCCGCGCGGGATTCACCTGGGTGACGCGTCGCCTGATGGGTCATGTCTCGATTCCATTGATAACCACCAACAGGATCAATACCCCGGAAACCGCTGAGTCGGTGCTAGCCAGCGGCGATGCCGACATGGTCAGCATGGCGCGCCCCTTCCTTGCGGACGCCGATTTCGTTCGCAAGGCAGAGGAAGGCAGGGCCGATGAGATCAATACCTGTATCGCCTGCAACCAGGCCTGCCTGGACCACGTCTTCAGCGGCAAGACATGTGCCTGCCTCGTCAATCCGCGGGCCTGTCATGAAACTCTGTTGAATTACACGCAGACGACTGAACCGAGGCGCTTCGCTGTAGTCGGCGCCGGACCGGCCGGCTTGGCATTTGCCACGGTGGCGGCCGGTCGTGGGCACAAGGTTTCGCTGTTCGACACTGCCGACTCCATCGGTGGTCAATTCAACATGGCGCGACTGATTCCGGGCAAGGAGGAGTTCAATGAGACGCTGCGTTACTTCGCCAGGCAACTGGAAATAACCGGTGTGGACGTCCACCTCGGAATGCAGGTCTCCCCAAGCGATCTGTCTGCCGACAAGTTTGATCATGTCGTGCTGGCAACCGGGGTTACGCCGAGACAGGTGGGCATACCGGGTATTGACCATCCGAAGGTTCTCTCCTACATGGACGTGCTGCTCCATGGCAAGGAGGTTGGGCGAAAAGTAGCGATCATCGGCGCAGGCGGTATCGGTTTCGATGTAGCCGAGTTCTTGTGCCACACAGGCGAGTCATCGAGTCTGAATGGCCAACAGTTCAACGAAGAATGGGGAATCGATTCGAACCTTTCCGGCGCAGGTGGCGTCCTACAGGTAGGCAGCGAGCATCGTAAGGCAGATAGAGAGATATTCCTGCTCCAGAGAAAAGCGACTCCGGTTGGTAAAGGACTCGGGAAAACAACCGGTTGGATTCACAGAAATTCCCTGCGGGCCAGCGGCGTGAAGACGATGTCAGGCGTTGGATACCGTAAGGTGGACGATCGCGGCCTGCACATAGCCGTGGATAGCAAGCCACAGGTGCTTGATGTCGATACAGTCGTTGTTTGCGCCGGGCAGGAACCAAGGCGCGACCTGACGGACGGTCTGGAGCAGGCGGGGATGACGTACGACCTGATCGGTGGCGCAGATGAAGCGGGCGAACTCGACGCAAAGAGAGCGATCGATCAGGCCAGTCGGCTGGCCGCGAGCGTGTGAGGACTGAGATGAAGAGAACCAGAATTGGCTTGATGACGGGATTGGTTGCTCTGGCCGTCCTCGTCACCGGATGCGACGCGTCGGTGAATGAAGATATTCGTGTTGCGGATGACAGCAAGCACCGTGGTCATGAAATGACGATCAATGGTGACGTGAAGGTCGGACGCAACGCCGATGCGGCTGCCAGCGATTTTAAGACTGTAAACGGCAATATCCGGGTGGAAGATGGCGCCAGCGTCAGTGACTGTGCCACGGTCAACGGCGAACTCGTATTTGGCGACGACACCAAAACCGGCGACCTGAAAACCGTCAACGGCAGCCTCAAGCTGGGCAAGGACGCTCGGGTCAATGGGCAGATTCAGCTCGTCAATGGATCTGTGCTGCTCAATCCCGGCACGGTCGTGAGCCGGGATGTCGGCACGGTCAATGGAAAGATCGAGATGTGGGCGACGGAAGTCGGCGGGGACGTGACCAATGTCAACGGTGGCATGCTGGTCACCGAGGGTAGCGTCATCAAGGGCGACCTGATCGTCCGCGAGTCCGGCGACGACCCACATAGCAAACCACCCAGGATCATCATCGGACCCAATAGCCGGGTCGCCGGCGAGCTTATCTTCGAGCGACCGGTTAAGCTGTTCATCCATGAAACGGCGGAAACCGGGCCTATTTCAGGCGCCGAAGCACAACGATTCTCCGGTAACGAACCCAGTTAGTTGCATCGGAACCGGATCGGTTCGCGACGTGGCGGGCGGCCGGAGCCATTGAACCCTTGACCGGGCATTCCCGCACGGACGGTCAGCTGTCCCTGTTTCCCGAAGGGGACGATCTCGCCGCATTCTCGATAAGGGAAAGCAAGCGCGCAAAGCGATTATCCGTGAGAGTGTTACCCCATGGCAGCGTAGAGGTCGTTGCGCCGCGCGGCACTCGCGCAGATGAGGTGCGCGAATTCGTCAGGGCGAGCGATGGCTGGATCCGGAAAGCGGTCCGGGAGACCCGTCACAACGGCCTGGCAACCGAACTGGGCTTGCCAGATGAGATACTGTTCCCCGCGTGCCAGGAGTCCTGGCTGATCGTCTACGGAACGGCAAACCCGTTGGCGAGCGAGCGGCAGGACGGCGATCCGGGCCGCCTCGTCAAATTTGCCGCCGAAACTCCCGATGTAACACGTCGACGGCTGCGGAGCTGGGTGGTCGACCAGGGACGACGTATCCTTCTGCCACGCCTTCGTGAATTGTCACGTGCCACCGGTCTCAGCTACCACTCTGTCCATGTCGGTCGCCAAAAGACGCGCTGGGGCAGTTGCACCGAGGCAGGGCGCATCCACCTCAACTGCGCCTTGTTATTCGTATCGGCGGCACATGCGGACTATGTGATGACGCACGAACTCTGCCATCTTCGGGAGATGAATCATTCACCGGCATTCTGGGACTTGCTGGAATCGTTCATGCCGGAGTACCGAAGCCTGGATAAGGAAATGAACAGCGCATGGCAGCATGTCCCTGGCTGGCTCTTCTACGGCTGACGAGCTTGTCTCGCGGGGCGTGACTAAAAGATCGACAAAACGCTGTTGAACCTGAGCGCGATGATGAAGCGCTCCTGATCGTCATCAGCAGACTGCAATTCTTCCCGCTGATACTGCAGCGTCATGCCAATGTCGGTCGAATCGGTCAATTGCAGGCGATAGTAGGTTTCCAGCATGTTGACACTGTCGCGAGGCGCGTTATCGGCCCCGCTAGCATATGCGTACGCGATCCCGATCTCATCGTTTTGTCGCCCCCAAGTCCCGCCTGCGACATTCAGACCGGTCATCAGCGTCTTGTCGAATTCGATTGCGGCCTCGTCATCCTGTATCCCCAATTCAAGAAACAGACCCAGGCTGGGTCCTATTTCCTGGTCGATGGAACACCCGATTGCCTGGATCCTGGCGTCATCGTCCGTATTGTCAGCATTCCGGAACCGGTCGTTGGTCAGTGTCGACAGCACTCTGACATTGCCCACGCCCAGGCCGGACTCGTGCCGGAATCCAATCTGAGCCGCGTAGTACTTGTAGTCCTTGCCGAACGGCGTCTTGGGTCGCATGAAGACAGCGGTAGCCGTCCACTGTCCCGCTGAATATTCGACTACGCCACCCACGTCGTAGGATGGCAATTGCACGCTCTGGTTATTGGATAGCAGTTGGTTCATGAACTGCTGATCCTCGTCGCCGAAGTATGCGTTCAGGGCCAGGTAATTGGTCGCATCGATCAGTCCGGCTGTGAGTGCCAGGGAGCCGCTTTCACCTGCGGCTATGTCACGCCGATACCAGGCTTCGCGTAGGTAATCGCGATCGCGACCAGCGACATTCTCCACCTGATCTTCGAGATCGCCGCCGTAGGCCGCGTAGAAAAAGTCACCGCGGTTGTTCAATGCATTGGCCGAGGCCCATCGGACTTGCGTGTAAAAACGGTCCCTCGCGGTCGGTGAAAACGTGACCGCGAGATCGGCGATCGTAGCACCCTGGGTGCTGTCATCGACGTGCCGTCCATCGTCTTCAAGGGCATTGTTGTACTTGCCGAAATGGGCGACTCCGCGGACTGCGAATTCGGCATCGAACGGACTCACTTCATCCGCCGCACAAGGAGCCTGCGGCGACAGCATGACCAACCCGACGACAGCGCAGGTTGCCAGCCTTGCCGGAATAGCCAAATTTTCAGTCGACAACACGTCCGGCAACCCTCCCTTTAGCTCCTAACGATGTCCAGGCGCCCGCTCGCGATTTTCGCCCCGGGGCGCCGGATCCCTCACCAGCGGCGTTTTCGCCAACTATGATATGAGAAAACCAATCGGCGGGGCCATGATGGCAGCGGTCATTGCGGACGGGTCCGCAAACCGAGCCGCCAATCCAGGGGAGCGTACGATGTTCGACTTGAATAGATGGCTGGCATTGGTGAGGGGGGGATTGCTGGACGCGGATGCAACCTGGCAGTCCTACCACTCAGAGAACAGATCATGGCAGGAAACTGCGGTCGGGCTGACGGTGCCGACAATCATCATCGCGATGGTGCTGGCGGGATTGTTGTCGATCCTCTTCTCGGGTTTCTACAGCTTCCCGCACTATGGCGGTTTCGGCTTTTGGCTTCTGAACCTCATCTACATGCTGGTCGGATTCGCGCTTGCTGTTGTCGTCTTTACCTATCTGGCAGGCATCTTCAAGGGCAACGCCAATTTCAACAGAGGTGTCGCGGCTCTTTCCCTGGCGGGCATCCCGACGTATACGGGAATCGTTCTGGGAACGTTGCCGAAAATAGGCTGGTTGATCTCCCTGGCACTCAGTGTCCTCGGTCTCGTCTATCTCTATCGCCTGATCCCTCTGTACCTGGAGGTGCCGGATGAGAAACGAGTTGTCCATTTCATTGCCTCACTGGTCGTAACGGTGATTCTGGGCATGCTGCTGGGATACGCCTTTTTCGGTGTCGGGGCGACGCGGGGCGACCTATCCGGACCCTACGGTAGTTCAGAGCGTGGCCCACGGGACGCCGGGTTTGCCGGAGACGTAGCCAGGCAGAGCGAGCTCTACGACGCGGCGATGGCGGATCGGTTTGAACCGCCCGACGATGCCCGGCTGACGGAGAACCAGGTCGAGGAATACCTGCGGGTGATGACGAGTGCCCGGAAGATCCAGGAAGAGCACGCGAAGAAGCTCGACGATATGGGCGAGAAAATGAAAGGCAAGGACGAAGCCAGTTTGTCCGACATCAGCAAACTCTATGCCGGCATGAGTTCTGTCATGGCTGCCAACAACGCGCCCATGGACGTCGTTAAGTCCAGTGGCGGCAACTGGGCAGAGCACGTATGGGTCGAGGAACAGCTCAGGCTTGCGAAGTACCAACCGGACCTCAACGAAGCCGTGCGTGAGAACGCAGAACTATTGCGAAAATATAAGGAACAACTCAGTTCCCTGGAAACGTTCTAGACGGGTCGAATCACTTCGACGTCTAGTCCAGGAAGAGGTCCAGCGCGAGTGGTGTGCCGGGTTTGACCGCATACCGGTCGAAATCGCTGACACCCGCTGCGCTCAGGACCTCGTCATCGATCAGGAATTGACCGGTTGAGTCCTGGCTCCGCCTGGTCAATACGCAGTGGGCCGCGTCCGCCATTATTTCCGGAACCCGGCATTGCTCCGGCTTGATCATGTCGCCGAGCATTCGGATGGCCGCCGTTGCGATTACCGTGCGCGGCCACAACGCATTTACCGCCACGCCCTGATCGCGAAACTCTTCGGCCATGCCGAGTACACACATACTCATGCCGTACTTGGCGATGGTATATGCGGTGTGATTACTGAACCACTTGGGGTCCATGCTCAGCGGCGGCGAGATATTGAGTATGTGCGGGTTGTCGGCCTTGAGCAGCTCCGGCAGGCAAGCCCTGGAAGCCGTATAGGTTCCTCGTACGTTGACGCCGAACATCAGGTCGACGCGCTTCATCGGGGTCTCGAGAGTTCCGGTAAGACTGATTGCGCTCGCATTGTTGACAAGGATGTCGATGCCTCCGAATCGATCGACGGTCTTTGTCACGGCGTCTTCTACCTGGGCATCGTCCCGAATATCCACCTGGACCGCGAGCGCCTTGCCACCAGCCGCTTCAATTTCCTCAGCCGCAGTGTGGATAGTGCCTTCGAGGACGCGGTGTGGTTTCGCGGTTTTCGATGCAACCACGATATTCGCGCCGTCCCTGGCTGCGCGTAGCGCAATCGCCTTGCCGATACCGCGGCTTGCACCTGTAACGAACACAGTCTTTCCCTGAAGAGTCGTCATCCGTCCTTTCCCTCCTCGAGCGTCGCTTGCCTCTACGCCTGACCTGGATCCGAGGCTTGTCAGGCGGCTACTGGTTCTTTCGCGAGTTGTCGCAGAACATAGTGCAGGATCCCACCACTCCTGAAGTAATCCCGTTCTTTCGGTGTGTCGATCCTGACCCGGGCGGTGAACGAGATCGTCGCGCCCTGATCATCCGTGGCCACCACATCGACTTCCGTTGATTCAGCATTGTTGAGACCGGTAATGTCGAAAGTCTCCGCTCCCGTGAGACCGAGAGACTCCGCGCTGTCACCGTCCCGGAACTGCAGTGGCAGAACCCCCATGCCAACGAGGTTAGAACGGTGTATCCGCTCATAGCTTTCTGCGATGACGGCTTTGACGCCAAGCAGATTGGTACCCTTGGCCGCCCAATCCCTCGAGGAGCCCGAGCCGTATTCCTTGCCGGCGATAACGACCAATGGGACGCCTCCTTCCCGATATCTCAGTGAAGCGTCGTAGATCGACATCTGTTCCCCATCGGGTAGATAGCGGGTCCAGCCTCCCTCTGTACCGGGCGCGAGCTTGTTGCGCAGGCGGATGTTGGCAAAAGTGCCGCGCATCATGACCTCGTGATTCCCGCGCCGGGAACCGTAGGAATTGAAGTC
>CAJIAD010000254.1_pt1 | contig 22953 bp, 22 predicted proteins | sample 9198981 | NCBI WGS metagenome assembly CAJIAD01 (sample SAMEA7708274, study PRJEB35096) | sediment metagenome | biome: marine neritic benthic zone biome [ENVO:01000025]; feature: sediment [ENVO:00002007]; material: shallow marine sediment [ENVO:03000034] sea grass bed [ENVO_01000059] ...
GGGGAGGCGCGGAACCGGTGTCAACCGCTTGCAATGTCGCGCGTTTCTTATGGGTGAGGGGGCGTATTTTTTGCTCACGGTTCACCCTGCGGCAGAATGCCCGAAGAGGGACCTTCGGGCCAGCGCTACGCTCATGGCGCTGGAGGGAAGGCGGCAGGAGTCAGGGCAGCAGAGGGGGTGTTCGCTGGATAATTCGGTCGAGCTTGATGCCTTCCTCAGGTCCGTGGAACGGAGAGCGTATGTCATGGCGAGAGGAATGGTCGCGAACAGAGAAGATGCGCTCGACGTCGTTCAGGACGCGATGATGCGCTTTGTCCGGCATTACGGCGATCGTGGGGAAAAGGAATGGCGGCCGCTGTTTTTCCGGATCCTCATCAACCGTTCGAGAGACTGGCAACGGCGACACGCAGTGGTTTCGCGCGTCATTCGCTGGCTCAAACCCGGTGACAGCGATCCGGCGGACTATACGGCGGGGTCGTCGCCGACACCCGAGGACAGCCTTGCGGCGGACCAGGCCTTCCAGCGGATTCGCGCCGGTTTGAGGAAAATGTCAGGTCGACAGCGCGAGGCTTTTCTCCTGCGTTGCATAGAGGGGCTGGATGTAGCCGCGACGGCAGGGGCGATGGCTTGCTCCGCGGGCAGCGTAAAGACACATTACTCGCGGGCGCTTGCGGTGCTGCGCTCCGAGCTGGGGGAGGATGACGGTGGATAAAGGGACGGGCAAGAAGCCGGAAAATGAAGCAAGGCAGGTATTCCAGGATGCGGCCGGCAACCTGGACCAGGAAACGCTGGACCGCCTCGGGGACGCACGTCGAGTCGCCCTGAAGGAAGTTGCGGACACACGGCACACACCGGTTCCGGCACGGTGGATACCAGTGGCGGCGGCAGCCGGCCTGGGGGCGGTCGCCGTATGGGCATTGTGGCCGACGGCGACTCCGGGTCCAGAGTTGTTATCAGCCGACCTGGCCGGCGAGGACATGGAGATCCTGCTGGCAGGCGAGAGCCTCGAGTTCCTCAGCGATCTCGATTTCTACCTGTGGTTGGACCTCGAACCGGACAGTGGATAAACGGATGGGCAAGAGGCGATTGGCATTTGTGACCCTCCTGGCAGGCGCAACGCTGGCAGCTGCAGCGTTGCCCCAGGCGGTCATGGACGAGGAGATTCCGGATGAAGAATTCCTGGAGTTCCTGGGTGCATGGGCTGATGGAGACGAGGATTGGGTGGCGATCGCGATTGAATTGGCAGGAATCGACGAATCAAAGGAAACCGGCATCGTGGCGGAGCCGGTGGAGATGGACGATGAAAATGAATAGGTTGATAACCCTGGTGGCGGTGGCGGTTGCGATTGCAGTGACGCAACCGGTCATGGCTGAATCCTGGGAAGACCTCGACCCGGCGCAACAGAAGATCCTGCGTGGGATTGCGGACCGCTGGGATCAGATGCCATCCGATCGGCGGGAAAGGCTGGCGCGCGGGGCGAGTCGGTGGCAGGCCATGTCGGATGCAGAGCGGCGCACGGCACGTAACGGCTTCGGACGTTGGCGCCGCCTCGAACCGGACGAGCGCCAGATGATCAGGCAGCGATACCAGGAGTTCAGGCAACTCCCGCCGGAAGAGCAGGATCGCCTGAGGGAGCAATTCAGGGGATTTCGAGATCTGCCACCCGAACGCCAGCAGCAGTTGCGGGAACGCTGGCGTCAGCTAACGCCGGACCAGCGCAGGGAGGCCAGGGAGCGCTGGCGTGGCATGTCGCCGGAGGAGCGCAATGGCTTACGTGAACGGTTCCGACGGATGTCGCCGCAGGAGCGCGAAAGGTTGAGGAGAATGACACCGGACGAGCGCAGGCGTGCTCTTGAACGACAACGTCGCGGTGGTCAGCGCAGAGGGGGCGGCTGAGCGGTCTACACCCAGAGAGTCACTGTTCACGCCAACAGCGGGCGGTTCTGTTGTTTGATTTTCCAACCATGTTCTGGAATAACTCGCTGTGGCTAAAGAGGCCTTGCTATGGATGCGGCTCTCAATCAGCAGATTCTGAGGACCGATGTCGCGGGGATGCCCCTCGAATGGGTGGACTACAGGGACGCGGTGCGTCTCTACTACACCGGACAGGTGGCATATGAATGCGGCACGGAGTTATTGCGACTTCGTGGCGGGATCAACGCACTCAGCGGCAACCGGTCAACTCTCGGGATCAGCTCGATCATCGCAACCGATGGTGCACCGCGCATCAAGTTGTTGCGTGGCCCGAATTACACGCCGCCGCTAAACAATTTCGCTTTGTTCCGGCGCGACGCATGCCTTTGCATGTACTGCGGTGATCGCTTTCCACCCCTGCAGCTGTCCCGGGACCACGTGACGCCCTTGTCCCTGGGCGGTCGGGATGTCTGGACAAATGTCATCACTGCCTGTCGCAGGTGCAATCACCACAAGGCTGGACGGACCCCGGAGCAGGCCAACATGGAGCTCCTCGCCGTGCCGTTCAAGCCCACCTATCCGGAATACATCTATCTGAAAGGGCATCGCGTTCTCGCTGACCAGATGGAGTACCTGCAGGCCCATTTCCCGCGCACCAGCCCACTGCACGATCGATTGTCGGATTCGGGCTTCGTCGACTACACCATGTAAGGCTGATGCCAGCCACAGCCGTCGCGTCACCGCGATTCGAAACAGGACGAGCCGGATGATCCACCTGATCGATGCGAGCATTTATGTCTTCCGGGCCTGGTTCTCGATCCCCGAGGACATGACGGACCCCCGCGGTCAGCCTGTCAATGCGGCATACGGTTACGCGAGGTTCCTCGGAGATCTGCTGGAGAACACCAGGCCCGCCAGGCTCGCGGCGGCTTTCGATGAAAGCCTGACGACATCGTTCCGCAACCAGATCTATCCGGAATACAAGCAGAATCGCGAGCCCTCGCCGCCCGAACTCAAACGGCAGTTCGGCATCTGCCGGCGCTTGACGGAATTGCTGGGTGTGGCCCAGTTCGCGCACCCCGAATACGAGGCCGATGACATCATTGGCACGCTGTGCAATCACATGCGGGGGCGCGCAATCCCATCGGTCATCATGTCCAGGGACAAGGATCTTGCACAGCTTCTGCGCGACGGTGACGAGTTCTGGAATACGATCGACGGACATCGTTTCACGTACCGTGACATAGCGGGCCGGTTCGGTGCGCAGCCGGAAAGGATGGCGGATTACCAGGCACTTGTCGGGGACAAGGTCGACAACATCGCGGGTGTTCCCGGTGTTGGCGCCAAGACCGCGGGCGCGCTGATGAGTGCATTCGAATCGCTGGAAGAAATCTTCAACGACATCGACGCAGTCGCCGACCTGCCGATCCGCGGAGCCGCCGGGTTGGGCAAGAAACTGATCGCCAACAAGGATGCGGCATTTCTCGCGCGGCGGCTGACGCGAATCCAGACGGACATGCCGCTCGAATACGATGAACCGGCCCTGGAGCCCGCGACGCCGAAACTGGATGAGTTGTTCGATCTCTATGACGAACTCGGATTCGGGGATGGTCTCCGGTGGCAGGCGAAACGACTGGCCGGTGTGGCCTGATGCCTGACTGGCAGGCTGTGTCCGACAGCCTTTTCGAGCAGGCTGGAACAACACTGAATCCGGGCACATCACAGCCGGTCTCCGGCGGCTGTATCAGCGCGACATGGAGGATCGAATCGACGGATGGACTGTTATTCGCCAAGACAGCCGACGCGGAGGCCGCAGAGATGTTCCAGGCGGAGGCGGCCGGACTGGTGGCATTGGCCGATGCCGGCGGTCTGCGAGTTCCGCGGCCGGTGGCTTGTGGCGCTTCCGAAAACGATTCATGGCTGCTCATGGAATGGATCGATCGGGGTCCGGCCAGACCGGACAGCCTGACGCGACTCGCCGAGGGACTCGCTGTTCAACACCGTGTGATTGCCGAGGAGTGCGGATGGGATCGCGACAACACCATCGGCAGCACGCCCCAGGAGAACGCGCGATCGAAAGACTGGCCGGGATTCTTCGCCACGCACAGGCTGGGCTTTCAGGTGGACCTGCTGGAGATCAGTGGTCTTGGCGGGCGCCTGGTGCCGACCGCGCGTCGCCTGATCGAGGAGGTGCCGGCTCTTCTTGCGGGGCATCGTCCCGAACCGTCGCTTTTGCACGGCGACCTGTGGGGCGGCAACTGGTGTTGCGATTCCGATGGCCTGCCATGTATCTATGATCCGGCGGTCTATTTCGGTGACCGCGAGGCTGATATCGCGATGACGCGCCTGTTCGGCGGCTTCGGGTCCGGTTTCTACGCTGCCTACGAAGAAGCCTGGCCACTGGAGCCCGGACACGAGATGCGAGCAGATCTCTACAATCTCTATCATGTCCTCAATCATGTGAACCTGTTCGGTGTGGGATACCTGGCCCAGGCGGAAGGGATAGTCCATCGGCTTCTGAACAGGTCCCACGCTTGACCGTACCCGCTGCAAAGCGGACCCGGGACTGGCTAGAATCGAGGTAGGCCGGCTGCGCCCATACGGCTCCGGCAAGGGAAAACAACGAAACCGGGTCTGGCGGACCCATCATGCGGAGAAGGCAATGTCCGAGAAGAACATCGAGTCGATCCTCGTAGAGGACAGGCTATTCCCACCCCCGACCGGATTCGTCGACAAGGCCCGCATGACAGAGGAGAAGCTGGCCGCACTCTACAACCGTGCCGCCCAGGACAACGTCGGGTATTGGGCGGACATGGCGCGGGAATTCCTGCTTTGGGACCGACCCTTCGATACGGTCTTCGACGATTCCGAGGCGCCGAATTTCAGGTGGTTTACGGATGGCGAGCTGAACGTCTCGCGTAACTGCATCGACCGGCACCTGGAGGCACGCGGCGACAAGCCGGCGATTATTTTCGAGGGTGAGCAGGGTGACACGACGACGCTGACCTATCGTGAGCTTCACCGGCGCGTCTGCCGCTTTGCATCCACTCTGAAGGCCTATGGCATAGAAAAGGGCGACCGCGTCGTCATCTACATGCCGATGGTTCCTGAAGCCGTCATTGCCATGCAGGCCTGTGCAAGGATCGGCGCCGTGCACTCGGTTGTCTTCGGGGGGTTCTCCGCGAATGCACTGCGCGACCGCATCGACGATGCCGGTGCGCGCATGCTGATCACGGCGGATGGGGGTACGAGGGGAGGTCGCATCATCGAGCTCAAGAGTGCGGCTGACGTTGCACTCGGAGGGCCAGAATCATCGATCGAGACGGTCATCGTGCTGAAACGCAGCGGCCAGGAAATATCGATGACCCAGGGGCGCGATGTCTGGTGGCACGACGCGGAGGAAAAGGGGGCCGACGAATGCCCGCCGGAGCCGCTCAATGCCGAGCATCCGTTGTTCCTGCTCTACACATCGGGTTCGACGGGCAAGCCGAAAGGAATCCAACACAGCGCCGGCGGCTATCTGCTGCACGCGCACCTGACCAACCTGTGGATCTTCGATCTTCGCGACGACGACATTTTCTGGTGCACCGCCGATGTCGGATGGATTACCGGCCATACCTACGTCGCCTACGGTCCATTATCGGCCGGGGCGACGATCGTCATGTACGAGGGAGCGCCGACGGTCCCGGACGGTGGCAGGTTCTGGCGGATCTGCGAACAACACAAAGTGACGGTTTTCTATACCGCCCCGACTGCGATCCGGGCGCTGATGAAACTGGGCGACGATCTGCCACGCCAATACGACTTGTCCAGGCTCCGTTTGCTGGGAACCGTCGGTGAACCGATCAACCCGGAGGCGTGGATCTGGTATCACGAAGTGATCGGCGGCGAGCGATGCCCCATAGTGGACACGTGGTGGCAGACTGAGACCGGCGGCATTCTGATCAGCCCGATTCCGGGTGCTACAGCGACCAAGCCGGGAAGCTGCACGAGGCCCTTGCCGGGGATCAACGCGGACATCGTGGATGAGAACGGCGACACCGTTGAAGAGCCCAACACCGGTGGATACCTCGTCGTCCGGGATCCGTGGCCGGCAATGCTGCGTACGATCTGGGGCGACAACGAGCGCTATCTGAGCACCTATTGGGAACGGTTCGCGGGGCGTTTCTATGTTGCGGGCGATAGCGCCCGCAAGGACGAGAACGGCTACTTCTGGATCATGGGCAGGATAGACGACGTGTTGAATGTATCGGGGCATCGCCTCGGCACTATGGAGGTCGAGTCTGCATTGGTCGCGCATCCCAAGGTCGCGGAATCGGCCGTCGTTGGACGACCGCATGAGGTCAAGGGTGAGGCGATCTTTGCTTATGTCGTACTCAAAGGTGACAGGGCGGAGAGCGAACTGCCGGATCTTGCGGCTGAGCTGCGTGGATGGGTAGCGGAGCAGGTCGGCCATATCGCCAAGCCCGACGATATCGTATTTGCCGACAATCTCCCCAAGACACGTTCCGGCAAAATCATGCGACGCCTGCTACGCGCCACGGCTGCCGGTGAGGAAATCACGCAGGATACGTCGACGCTCGAGAACCCGGCGATCCTGGACCAGATCTGCGCAACAACCTACTGAGCCGCATACGGATCACGCTACAAGAAAACGGCCGGACCCCGCGAGGGATCCGGCCGCAGTGGTGGTACCTGTGCCTACTGTGTGGCGACGCGAGTCTTGCTTTCTCTTTCCAGCGCTGCCTTCATGTCGGCGATTGAAATGACCCGTGGCGAATGCGCACCGACGATGGTGCCGACGCGCATGTCACGATCCGATATGGCCTTGTCGAGTGCCTTCGTGTTCGAAATTGCGGGTGGCAATGGACCGGTCTGGGGTACCGCGATGTGGTCGGCCTCGAAAAGAATGCCCTGTTGCGGGAGATAGGCAACCAGCAGGTGCTCCGTATGCGGTGTCGGGCCGACATCGTGAATCTCGATCCGTCGATCGTCGTCACCCAGTACCATCGATCCTTCGACCAGCACGAATTCGGGGTCGGCCGCTTCACCCGCTGCCGCGCGTAGCGTCGATTCGTGTGCTGCTACGGTCACGATCTTCGCTTCCTCGGCAGCGTATGCAGGCACACCAAGAACATGGTCGCCATGATGATGCGAGATGACGCCGTAGCGGATCGGCTTGTCGCCGACTTTCTTGCGTAGTTCCGCGATGCGGTCCGGGATGCCCGCGGTTCCGCCGATCGCGACGATGTGGTCGTCCATCTCGACGAACATCGCGTAGGTTCCGCTGCCGCCCACGAGGAAGACGCCGTCGCTGAATTCGTTGATGCTCAGCGGATCCGGTGTCACTGCCTCGATCCTGGCCATGCTCGCCGGGACGCTGGTCAGATCGTCGACGCCCTTGTTGATGTCGATGCTCTTGTAGCTCCAATCAAGGTTGGAATCGCCGTTGACGAACAAGCGGAACCGCTTGTTCATCGGAACGCCATCAACCTCGTAATAGTCCTCGAACGCGTATTCGACCAACCCGAACGGCGGCAGCAGACGTTCGCTGCGGGTCAGAAGATGGGTCTCCTGATCGAAATAGAGGCTCAGGGCAGGACCGACCCGCATCACGAGCGTGATGACGTCATGGGGCCTGCCGTCAACATCGGCTTTCCCCAGCCAATGGGAGGTGTTGCCCCGGGCCTGTAGTTGTTTGACCAGCAGTATCGGCGTCACACGGATGAAAGGTCCCGATGTCGTGTCAAAGTCGGGCTCCGCTATGGGTGCCGCTGTCTGGGCGCGGTAGTTGAGCTGGAAGCTGTTCTCGCCGGCAATGATCTGCCCTGTCTCGAACTCGAAACCGGCACCGTTACCTGAATTGCGTGACACGAACACCGAGTTCTCGAGATCGATCGCGTTCATCAGCGTCGCTTCGTTCCTGTCCCAGGGCGCGCCCGGCTTGCGGCTCTGGTTGACCGCATAGTTGACCGTGTCGGCCTCTACACGAAGCGTCTTGAACTCGTTGAGTTTCTCTGCCCCGCCGTAGGCCTCGATGACCCCCGCGATGACCGCCTGCGTTTTCTCCGAATTCGCCTGCGTAAGATTGCTGGCAGTCGCTGACGCGCTGAAAACCAGCGATACCGCGACCGCGGTGGATAGCGCTTTCATATTCTTCCCCTTGACCTGATTTTCCCGAATGAATGGCGGACCCGATATTCAATGCTGCGGGTACCGCCGGTCTGGTCGAGTGTGGCAGCGGCCAGAGGTGCGGACCATAGAGGACGGGTCAGGCTGAGCCAGATACGCGACAGGATGAGCGCGACGGCCGATGCCGGGCGTCAGGCGGGGGCTTCGACGACCAGGATCGGGGTTCCCTCAGGGGCCGTTAATTCCATTGCAGGCAACTCGCGGTGCGGGTCGGATGTCATCACCGGCGCGTGCCGCGCGGCTGTGATCGCCTGGCTGGCCTGTTGGAGATCGTGGACTGAATACACCAGGCTCGGCGGCTCCTTGCGCGACGGCACGAACAGGCCGAGTGCGAGCCCGTCGCTGGTCAGCGAGACACGTGGTACGGGTTCGTCCTGTCGGTCGGTCGCGACGAACCCCCGGTCCTCCCAGAATCGCACCGAGACATCGAGGTCACGTACCGGAAAGCGATACTCCTCGAAGAATCCGCACGCAGGCCGTGGTCGATCCACGGACGGCGAGAAGGTCCTTGCTTCGAGAAAAGCGAGCATCTGTCCATCAGGATCGTGAAACCCAAGTTCATTGAATTGCTCATCGCCGGTTTTGAGAAACTGCAGCTCGACCCCCTCGGCGTCCAGCTGCCGCCCGAATCCGGCGATCCCCGGCATAACCCAGGACAAGGCTGGCGAGTCGAAAGCATAGCCGTGAAGTCCGAGTGCCACTCGGCCATCCCCGACCACGGCATAGTGATGCGACCAGACATCGCCTGGTTCCGACTCGATCAGTCCCAGCCGTCGGTAGAAATCAAGCGACTCGCTGACCACGGGCGCGTGAATGCTGATCTCGAGGAAACGGCCGGGCACTATCGCATCCTGTTCGCTCGTCTAACCCTGAACTCAGGCGCCGCCACTTTTCGCACGACGGGCAGATTCAACAAGCCCCTCGCGTCGCGCATCCTCATCCCATGACGGCAGAGTCTCTGCCCAACCCTGGACGTGCCGTATCGCGAGTTGCGTCAGGAAACTGATGTGGTCGCTGCGGGCATTCAGGGCGGGGATATAGTTGAGTGTCTCGCCGCCTGCATCGGTGAAAGATTCCGCGTAGCGCATGGCGATCTCCTCGAGCGTCTCCAGGCAATCGACCGAGAAGCCCGGGCAGACGACATCGACCCGCTTGACGCCGCGCGCCGCCATTTCCTGCAAGTGTTCTTCCGTATACGCCTTGAGCCACTCTTCACGTCCCACCCTGGATTGGAATGCAATCGACCACTCCCCCTCCTTGAGGAAGAGGCTGTCGGCAAGCAGCCGGGCAGTCTTCTGACATTGGCAGTGATAGGGATCGCCGGCCAGCAGGTAACGCTTCGGCAAGCCATGGAAACTCATCAGGAGATGTTCGCCGCGCCCCCTGGACGCCCAACACTCGCGCACACTGGCCGACAGTGCGCCGATGTAACCGGCCTCGTCGTGATACTGGTTGATCCAGCGGATTTCCGGCAGCCATCGCCAACGGGTCAGGGCATTGGTTACCGCGTCAAATGCGGTTGCCGTGGTCGTCGCCGAATACTGGGGATAGAGAGGCATGATCAGGAGGCGGCGGACGTTGGCGGCACGCAGCTCCTCGAGGGCCGATTCCACGGAGGGATTCCCATAGCGCATCCCCAGGGCGACGGGCACTTTGGTCGGCAATGAGGCGGAAAGCATCTTCTCCAGCTGCTTGCGCTGTTTTTGCGACCAGACGAGCAGGGGTGAGCCTTCCTCTGTCCAGACCTCGCGGTAGGCCTCGGCCGACTGTCGCGGTCGTATCCGGAGAATGACGCCATGGAGGATCAGCCACCAGATCGGCCGCGGGATCTCGATCACCCTGGGATCCCAGAGGAATTCGGCCAGGTAGCGCCTGACAGCGGACGTTGACGCCTCATCCGGGGTGCCGAGATTGATCAGCAGAACGCCGAGTCGATCCTCAGTCGCATGGTCGTAGTCCTGGTTGCCAAGATAGCGCGCCATCCCGTTCCTCGTTTGCCTTCGATCCGAAACTGGCTACATCATACCTGTCATGAATGGTGCAGAAAGGTCGGTTTCGCGGATGGCACCAGTGGAGAGACATCCATGAGCGAAGAGACACAATCGGAACGAACCAGGGAAGCCAGAGACCTGCGGCGCAGGTCTCTGATCCGGGACACGCTCGTGTTCCAGGGCAAGTTGCTCATGGATGCGTTGAAAGACGTGATCCTAGGCCCGGCCTCCCTGATCGCTACGTTGATGGATCTGATCGACCCCGGGCCGCGCAAGGACGCAAGATTCTACAAGGTCCTTCGGCATGGCAAGGATGCTTCGCGCGCCATCAATCTGTTCGAGGTATCGGCGCGCCCTGGTGAGGACGATCTCTGGACGGTGGACGAGGTTATACGCGACGTGGAATCGCATCTTCGGGAGCGCTATGGTTCGGGCAGCATTAGCGATGATGAGAAACGCGAGCTGGACGAGAGGCTGCAGAAAACCCGTGAATCGGGGGAGGGTCGGTAATGAACAGGTTCATGATGTGGGTACCGGTGCTCTTGCTGGCGCCTGTGATGGCGACGGCGTTTCCCATCGACGTCAACATGACCAGCAAGGGGCTGGATGTCGAGTACCAGGCGACACCGATGGAACTAACCACCGCAGTCATGCTGCAGAATTACGAATCTTTCCCCGTGCGTTGTTCCGTCCGATTCACTAACGGACCGGAATTGTCACGAACCCGGCGAGTGACGATCGAGGGCGAGAATCACTCAACCGTACAGTTCACGGCGCGGCGGGCGATCGTGCGGCTGCGGGTCGATATCAACTGTGAGCGTGTCGAGGACTAGACGTGTTTAGTCCCGGACGTCCCGACCGCTGATAAGGTCCTCCAGCGACGGCGGTTCGTGCCCCGGCCCGACCTGGCCGGATTTCAGACGACCGATGTAGTCCTTGTAGGCGCGCATCGCCTGGGACCCGAAAATCCACATGATCGGCACGTTAGCGAACAGCATGACGCCTGTACCGATGCCGGTCAGATTGTCGAGTTCCTGGTTGGTACGGATGTAACCGGCAGTTGCGACGACGATCAACAGACAGTAGATGATCTTGTAGGCCATGATGAAACGACCTTTTGCCAGGAACACGACACCCTGTTCACCGTAGTAACTCCAGGAGATCATGGTGGAGATTGCGAACAGCCACGCGGCCAGTGTCACAAGCCATTTGCCGAGACCGTCGTTGACGCTGTCGAAGGCCTTGGCCGTCAATGTCGCGCCCTTGTAGTCGAGGAACAGCTCGGCGCTGTGCAGGGCCGGTTCCACCGTCGTTTGCAACGGCGTCCAGTCGATCATTGCACGCCCATCATCCGTGATGGATACCCTGCCGAAGATCTTGTGCAGGCGGTTGCCTGTCGCGTCGTTGTCGTGAGCCTTGGCGAGCACGAACACTGCCTCATCGCCCAGCCAGTCGATTCCGCCGTCCGGCGCTGCTGTCGGTTCGAGGGTCCAGTGTTCCGCATCGACACGGATAACTTGCGGTGACGCCTCCAGGGCGACGTCGCCGGATCGGTTCCAGACACCACTGGAAAGGATGACAAGAGCCGTGAACGTGCAGACCACCAGCGTGTCGATGAAAGGTTCCAGCCCCGCAACGATCGCCTCGCGCACTGGTTCCCTCGTCTTGGCCGCCGAGTGCGCAATGGGCGAGGAGCCCTGGCCAGCTTCGTTCGAGAACAGCGCTCGCTTCATGCCGAACAGGAATGCATATCCCATCGTGCCGCCCAGGAAGGCGCCGCTTGCTTCCAGCGGGTTGAATGCCGCCCTGACGATGAGGCGCAGCATGTTGGTGATCTCGCCGGCATGGACGAAGAGTACATAGGTGCCCGCCAGCAGATAGAGCGCCACCATGATCGGCACCAGGCGACCGGCCACCGCGCCTATCCTCTTGATACCGCCAATGATGACCATGCCCACGAGTATCGCCAGCACGATACCTGTCGCGACCGTCGGCACGCCGAAGTAGGTCTGGGTGATCTCCGCAACATTCCATGCCTGGAACATGTTGCCGCCGGTAATGGTCGATATCAGCAGCGTGATACAGAACAGGACGCCCAGGAAGTGGCCCAGACCTTTCAGTCGTGGGTCGAAACGTTGCAGTCCATTGCTCACGACCCACATCGGCCCACCATGCGGATTATCGGGATCGTCGGTATTGCGATACAGCATGGAAAGCGTGACTTCAGTCAGCTTGATGGCCATGCCGACGACACCGACGACCCACATCCAGAACACTGCGCCCGGCCCGCCCAGCGAGATCGCCAGTGCGACGCCGCCGATATTGCCGAGGCCCACCGTCGCCGACAGTGCAGCGGAGAGGGCCTGGAAGTGATTGATTGCTCCGGGGTCGCTGGGGTCGTCGTAGCGTCCCCGCAGGACATGGAATCCATGGGTAAGCGCCCGGTATTGGCTGAACCCGCTCCAGACGGTGAACACGACGCCCGTCGCGAGCAGGGCCCACAGGACGGTGTCGTGCCAGAGGATGCCATTCAGCACCGTCATGAACGCATTGAGATTTTCCATGGGACCTACCCTGGTGTCGTGGTTATTGTTATGGGATCGGCTACTTGCACGATGGCGCCACATGATGTCGATCGCCATTGATGTTGGCAAATCCCGGTTCGCCAGGCTGCGGACTATTCGTCGAGGCTCGTTCGCGGGGGTTGGTCGAGTCGCGTAGAATCCGCCGGCCCCGCGAGGTGATTGTCGTCCCCGACGAAGATTGGCCGCGAGTGCACCATGATCGTTAAACAAGAAACAGAAAGCGTCAGGTCGCAGTTGCGAGGCCTCATCCTGCTGGCCATGCCGCTGGTTGCGAACAATCTGTCCATCGCCGGCATGGGATTCGCCGATACGGTCATGGCGGGTCGCCTGGGCACCACCGATCTCGCCGCCGTGGCACTTGGCAGCAACATCTGGATGGTCGCGTTCCTGTTTGGTCTCGGCGTGCTGATGGCGATGAGCCCCACCGCGGCACAGGCATTCGGTGCGGGACGGCTGCGGGATGTCGGCGTCTACGCGCGTCAATGTCTGTGGCTGAGCCAGGCACTGGCGGTCATCAGCATGATGGCGCTGCACCGCTCCGAATGGTTGCTGACAAAGATCGGCGTGGACCCGTCGGTGATCCCGTTGACTGCGGCTTATCTCGACGCGATCAGCTGGGGACTGCCAGCCATGTATGCCTACCTGAGCTTGCGGTTCATGAGCGAAGGCATCGGTTGGACGAAACCCATCGCCCATGTTGCCGGGCTGGCCCTGGTCGCGAACGTCGGGTTCAACTGGGTCCTGATGTTCGGAAACCTCGGCTTTCCCGCGATGGGTGCCGTAGGTTGCGGTGCGTCGAGTGCGATCACCATGTGGATCATGCTGGCGACGATGACCTTCTATGTCTCAAAGCACTCCCGATATCGCGAGTTTCGCATCGGCGAAAGTTTCGATGCCCCGAACTGGTCGCGGATCAGGGAGCTGCTGGCCCTCGGTCTGCCGATCAGCGCGAGCGTGCTGTCCGAAGTGGGGCTGTTCAGCGCCATCGGGCTCATGATGGGCACCCTGGGAGCCACCGTCGTGGCCGCCCACCAGATCGCTGTCAATTATTCGGGCGTCATGTTCATGGTGCCGCTGGCAATTCACTCTGCGCTGACCATCCGTGTCGCACATGCGGTAGGTCGAGGTGAGTCAGCCGGTGCGCAGCGTACCGGGTTCCTCGGCATCATCACCTGCGGGGCGGTGATGTTGGTATCCGCGGTGGTCATGCTGATATTCCGGGACAGCATCGCCTCCTTCTACAGCCAGGACGAAAGCGTTGCCGCCCTCGCCGTCGCATTGTTGGGGATGGCCGTGTTCTTCCAGGTCTCCGATGGTTTACAGGTCGGCGCGGCCGGGGCCCTGCGCGGCTACAAGGACACGCGCGTGCCCATGTTGCTGAACTTCGGTTCGTACTGGCTGGTCGCCTTTCCCCTCGCCTGGTACCTCGGCATCGAGCTGCAACTCGGTCCGCGCTCGATCTGGATCGCGATCATCGTGGGGCTAACGATGACCGCGATCCTGCTCAATGTACGGTTCTATTTTGTATCAGCGCGCAGGATCGAAGATGATCGGATGCCTCACGACCAGCCCAACTGAAGGTGAAATCTTTCTAACCGGGGAACAAGATCAATGCGGATCCCATACCGACTACTAATTATCCTGGCAGCGCTCGCCGGATTGATGTGCCAGGTGGCTACGGCTGCGGATCATGAGACGGTCGACCAGGCGGCAGCGGCGCTGGAAGACAAGCTCGTCGCATGGCGTCGTCATTTCCACGAGCATCCCGAACTGTCCAACAGGGAATTCGAGACCGCGAAAACCATTGCCCGGCATCTCGAGGCACTGGGAATGGATGTCAGGACCGGGGTTGCCCACACGGGTGTGGTGGGAATCCTCAATCCCGGCAAAGGGGACAGGGTCGTCGCGCTGCGCGCTGACATGGACGCACTGCCGGTTACCGAGCAGACGGGTCTCCCTTTTGCGTCGAAGGCCCGGGCCGAATTCAACGGAGAAGACAGCGGCGTCATGCACGCCTGTGGTCATGATGCGCACATGGCGATCCTGATGGCGACGGCCGAACTGCTGGCCGGGATGCGTGACGAGTTACCAGGCACGGTCATGTTCGTATTCCAGCCTGCCGAGGAGGGCCCGCCGCCCGGCGAAGACGGTGGTGCGGAGCTGATGTTGGAAGAGGGCATCTTCGATGACCCAGTGCCGGACGCGGTATTCGGTCTGCATGTTTCGTCGATACTCGAAGCGGGAGCGATCTCGTACCGCGCCGGGCCCTTCATGGCCGCAGCCGATGAATTCCGCATCGTCGTGACTGGCAAGCAGACCCACGGCGCCAAGCCATGGCAGGGGGTCGACCCAATCGTCGTTGCCTCACAGATCATTATGGGACTGCAAACGATCGCCAGCCGGCAGGTCGACGTGACGAAGGCACCGTCAGTGATCTCGGTCGGTCGGATCAACGGCGGCATTCGATTCAATATCATTCCTGACGCCGTGACGCTCGAAGGGACCATTCGCACCTTCGATGAGGACATGCGGGCAGACATCCATCAGCGAATCGAAACGGTAGCGACTTCGATCGCGCAATCCGCCGGTGCGGAGGCTGAACTCAGTTTCGGTATCGGCCTGCCGGTGGTGGTTAACGATCCCGAGCTGACAGAGTGGGTCCTGCCGACGGTGCGGCGGGTCGTCGGCGACGACAATCTCAGGGAGTCGGAACTGATCACATGGGGCGAGGACTTTGCCTACTATGCGCAGCGCGTACCTGGATTCTTCTTCCACCTCGGGGTGACGGACCCGTCCATCGACCCTCTGCAGGCGCCTGCAAATCACTCACCGTTCTTCCAGGTAGACGACGACGGATTGCTACCCGGCGTTCGAACGCTCGCGCAACTGACCGTCGATTTCCTGGCAAGCAGCGACGAGTAAGTTAGCCGCCGTTCCCCGGCCCCTAGGTGGATTCGTCCTCCGGTATCTCCAACGGACGGTCTCCCAGTGCCCAGTCGCCATCGGCCGGTGGTGGCCGGAATCGGAAGTTTTCGAGGAACGATGCACCGTCATCGAGTTCGGAGCGTCGCGTGTCGACACCCGCCGGATGCCTGGACGAGAACTGGATGTCGAAAAAGCGGCTTCGGTCATCCGGGTGCAGGCAGGATAGCCCGGTGACCTCCAGGATCAGCGAACGGCCATCGTCTGTCTTCTTCGCCTGATCTTCGATGGCAGTGTCATACGCGACGCATTCGCGGCCGGGTTCGGTCACCTCTTCGAGCGTATTCCGGTGCACCCTGAATCTCTGTGGATCCGGGTTGGATTGCTTCGTCTGTTTGACGAAGGCGACGAACTGGGCCTTGTCGCTGAATGCGCGCGGTGCGGGTCCGGTCAGGACGGCAACCAGGAAGGAGCCGTCCACCATCTCGACCCGCTTCATCCAGACCAGCGAACGCGCGTTCTGCTGCACCAGCCGCCACGCTTCGCCCTCCGGCGCCTCCATCCGAAAACCCGGATACTCGCTCTCCTCGCACCAGGCGACGCATGCCGGGGCCAGTACCAGACACGCCAAGAGTACATACCGCAGCACATGATGTGCCGGGTTCGGGATCGCTCCGCGGACGCTCAAGTCAGCGACCCTGGAGCCTGGACCTCGGAAAGTGGGGCAGATCGTCTATGCGTTCCATCCACTTCAGTCGATCGGCCGTCCAGATATGATCGTGCGGCGCCAACGGTTCGGGATCGTCCAGGCTCGCGAGCGTGACATCCACCCAGCCGTGCTCGTCCTCATGGCGATAGGTAAGTTGCGTCCCGCAATTCTGGCAGAAGGATCGATCGACTTTCTCGGAAGATCTGAATGACCCCGGTTCGCCCTTGGTGATCTCGAAATCAGCGCCGCGAAACGTCGCCCAGCCAACGGCCGGAGCACCGGTTGCGCGTTGGCAGGACCTGCAGTGACACAGCGATGGTTCAGACGGCGAACCACGAACTTCGTATCGAATCGCGCCGCACAGGCATCCCCCGGCCAGTACCTTGGTAGTGTCGTTCACCTTCCCTCTCCGATTTGTGGGGAACCGGGTAGTCCCTTCGACTCTGTCGATATCAAAGTGTATCCCAAGTCATCCCCGGGCCGGGCAGGGGATCAGGCGGGCGGCAACGTCACCCTGAATTCCACACCGCTGCCATCCGGCAGGTTGGTTGCAGTCACCCGACCTTGGTGGAACTCCGCCACGAGCCGCACGATATAGAGCCCGAGTCCGAGATGCGGCTGCTCGCTTTTTCCTGGACGTCGGGACACCAGGGAGTCAAACAGTGATTCGGGCTTTGTCGCCAATTCGCTTCCGGTGTTGCGCATGCCCAGTTCGAAGTGATCACCCGTTTGCTCCAGAAAAAGTGTGATAACGCCCCCCGGCGGGCAGAAGTCGCGCGCATTCTCGAACAGCTTGTCCAGCATCTGCACCAGCAAATCGGCGGACCCGTTGATAGATGCACTCGCAGGTTCGACGATCGTCCGAATTTCCTGTTCCGAATGAGGCGCCGCATAGGCGCTTCCCAGCTCGGTAACCAGGACGGCCAGATCCAGTCGTTCCCGGTCTGCACCGGCGATGGATTCCTCGATACGTGTGGCGGATCCGAGCGCGTTCACCATGGCACGCAACCGCTCGATACCCTCGCGCGCCCTCTTCAGATAGACCGGCGCCTGCTCTCCGGTCGGGTTGCCGGCGAGATTCTCCAGAGACGTGCCGACCACGGTCATCGGTGTCCGCAATTCGTGCGTCAACTTGTCGCCCAGGCTTCTGAGATAGAGGTTGTAGTCCCTGACCCTGGTCAGCAGGGACGAGAAGTCCCGGGACAGGTCGCCGAGTTCGTCGTCGCTGCCGGCATCGGGGAGTTCCGCGGTCAATTCGCCACGCTTGCTCATGGCGCTGCTCGCCGCGCGACTGAGCTTGCGGATACGCAACGAGAGCCAGGTGGCGAATCCGACCAGGACCAGTGCCACGATCAGCATGGAAGCGATGCTGAAACCGAACAGGCTGATCGCCGCTTTGTCTGTGACGCTGAGGATCGTTGCGGTGTCTTGCTCGGCAAGCAGGATCAGCATTGGCGGGTCCGACAGGCGCAGGGGCCGGATCGCTGCCAGGATGGCGCTACGACCCTGAGGTTGACGGAAACGTAGGAAACCGGCTTCTTCCCACCGCACAAAATCAGGTACCCCACCCGCGTTGTGCAGGGTCCCCCGGGACATGACAGGTCTCGGCTCGAGATTGTCGTTATCGCCGATGGCAATACGCATCAGTCGTCCGACTGCGGGTGCCTCTGCCGATCCTTTCCCGCGGCCACCGGATTCGGCGACCACCCAGCCGCGGCGATCGACGACCCGCAGCCGTAACCCGGGCCCCCGCATGCGGCTCAGAAGCTCGCTCATGTCCGTGCGGCGCCGGACCAGCCAGCCAGGATCCGCCGCGGCTCCCGTCATGGTGCCCGCAGTCCAGCCGGATGACTCTGTGCTGTCCCTGTCCGTGACGAGGAAGCCCAGTCGCTCACCCGCCGTCACCATGGGCATTCGAAGTTCCAGGTTGTATCCGGTGGAGGTGACCTGCCAGTAAGCAGAGATGCGCGCGTCGGGTTGCCAGCCGAAGCCCGTTGCGGATAGGGGGCCTGGCGCCATCGGTCGGAACAGGAGATCCCGCAGGCCGGCGGAGTCGCTACCGACCCGCACCCTGATCCCGTCGCCCCGGTCCGCGGCGCCGAACGTCGTGTCGTCATCGACGACCCGTATGAAGAGCCACAGGAAGCCAGCCGATTCGCCGGCCATGTACTCGATCGATTCGGGTCCGGACGGGCCTCCCTGCAATGGCACCATCGAGCTGGTGTCGATCCCCCAGTCTTCGACGAATCCGTCGACAACCGGCGCATGACTGAGGGGATGAACGAAAATCTCCGGCGCGCTCACAGTGCTGCCCAGTCGACGAAGATCCTCATCAAACCAGCCCGGTCTCGATTCGAGCAGTCCGGCAACTGCCTCTGAAGTCGTGCGGACGGCACTCGCCTGCCCGTCACGCAACGCGTCGCGCATATTCGCCAGGTACTGGCAACCGGCCCAGGGCAGGAGCAGGGTGACGAGGCTGACGATGAGCAGTCGTGGCGCGAGTCTCATCGACCGCCTTTTGTCGCCTGGGGCGGAAGCGGAATTGCCGCTGTCCCGGCCGGGTGTATCAGCATGTGCTGTGGAACAGCCCTCCGACGGGCCTGGAGCGGGCGAGGCTGTTGTAGATCGCCACCGCCGCGGTGGTTTCTTCGATGTGAATTTCCGCGCCGCTGGCCGCCAGGAAATCCAGTGTCTCCGGGCAGGTCTTGAGCCGGCCAAGCTGCCCTCTGCTCAGGATGATGACCTCGGCACCATGCTCGATCAGCTCACGGACATCATCGGGCTGGATTCCGGGTTCGTGGTGGGTCCCGGTTTCAGCCCAGTCCCATTCGCGCCCACCGCCCGGCCAGAGTTTGAAATCCTTGCCGGTACCGATGTTCTCGATGTCCATATGGCCCCAGGAGATGCCCTTGATGATCGGTGACGCCGCCTTGTGGTCTGTCATGAGCACATCCTCCGGATTCCGGTATCCCGATTCTACTCCCTGTGATCCTCGCCGACCGCAGCCTCGTTCCAGCGATATCCCATGCCATAAACTGTTTGAATCGCATCGAAATAGCTGTCTATTGCGTCGAACTTACGTCTAATTCTCTTAACGTGCGAAGTAATCGTCGCGTCGTCCAGTACCACGTTGGCGGCATCCATGAGTTGCTGACGAGATTTCACATGGCCCGGATACCGTGCAAGTGCATGCACGATCCAGAACTCGGTGAGTGAAAGACCGACGTCGGTGCTTTGCCATGAAACTGACAAGCGGTCCGCATCGATACGCAAGTCCCCCCGCTCCAGGACTCCGGCTCCGTCCGACGCGCTGCCCAGGGCTTCTACGCGCCTGAACAGTGCCGCGATCCGGGCCATGAGATGGGCCAGGCTGATGTCCTTGGTGAGGTAGTCGTCCGCCCCGAGTCGCAGCCCCGACACGGCGTCCAGTTCGCTGTCCCTGGCTGTCAGGAAGATGATCGGCAGGCTCGCCGATCGACCGCGCAGTTCCCGACACAGTTCGAATCCGCCCTCGGGTTCGTCGCCCAGGCTCACATCGATGACGACGAGATCCGGAAGTCGTAGGTCGAAAGCTGCCATCGCCTGCGCCCGCGAGGCAAAGGTGCTAACGCGATAAGACTGGCGCCGCATTGCATCGGCGTAGTTTTCCCTCAGGGCAGGTTCGTCTTCGACGATGGCGATTTCGAAACTCATTGTGATCCGGTCACGGAAGTGGTCGCCACAATCTGCCACATTCGGTCTCGAATACGCCAGCATCATGCCCTCCCACCGACCGCGTTCCCGGTTGTACTGAAGGCCGAACAGCAAGGGGACAGAGGCGATGAAAAAGATCACGGCGAAGGCGCTCCCGCGACGTCGTCGCGCACCATTCAGACCGATCAGCCGGCCATGGTGGAGCAAGCGGCCACCCGGGCGAAAGCGATTATTGCGTCGCACCGGTGCACGACATGTCCTCGTTTCCGGGCTGATAATCGCACTTCTGACGCCACTGACCGTCATTGCCGGCGAGGGGCTGCCAGGTGGGTTGTTTGTAGGATCAGAAGACGACTGGGCCAGCGCACCGGTTCTCACCTCGGATGCTGCCATCGAGGTCAACGGAATGGTGGCACGGGTAGATATCCGGCAGAGTTTCACCAATCCCGGGACAGACTGGACGGAGGGTTTCTACGTCTTTCCGCTCCCGACCGGGGCCGCGGTGGATACGCTGGAATTGAGGGTGGCGGAGCGCCGGATCGCTGGCGAGATACACGAGCGGGAAGCGGCGAAGAATATCTATCGGCAGGCCAGGGAGTCCGGCCGCAGGGCAGGCATCGTCGAGCAGGGCCGGCCGAACCTGTTCTCGCTTTCTGTTGCCAATATTCCCCCCGGCGAGACCGTCTACATCCACATCGGCTATTTCCTGAAGGTGGAATACGACGCGGCGGCATTCGGCATCCAGATCCCGATGACTGTCACGCCAAGGTACCTGCCGCAGCTGGCAATCCCCGACACACCTGTTGGTGGCGGCGGAGGTCCCATCGCACCGATGCCGGTCAGACTAGGGCAGGGCGCCGACGAGGCATCTGGCTGGATGTCGCTGTCGATCAGACTGGAAGCCGGCGTCGAACTCGACACGGTCCGCGGCCTGAATCACGAGATGTTGCAGACCAGGGACACCGGCGCAGTATCCCTGACGCCCGTTGACGGCAGGATCCGCATGGATCGCGATTTCGCGCTCGAATGGCGGATCCGACCGAGTGAGCTTGCCCAGGCCACGGTCTTCACCGAGAGCTTCGGCGAAGACCGTTATGCACTGATCATGCTGATACCGCCTGATTACGAGCATTCGCGCCGCTCGCGCCCACGCGAGGTGATTCTCGTGATCGACGTCTCGGGTTCAATGGCAGGTGATCCCCTGCTCCAGGCGAAGGCGGCGCTGGCCGTGGCGATCCGCCGGCTCACACCAGACGATTCATTCAATATCATCGCTTTCAGCTCGGATGCGAGAGCGCTGTTCGATAGCAGCATGCCGGCGACCGACGCCAACAAGCGCTCTGCGCGGGACGGTCTCGGTCGCTTGCGGGCAGAGGGTGGTACCGAGATGGCGGCAGCACTCGAACTCGCGCTCGGGCCCGCGTCCGGACGACGTCTCCGCCAGGTCGTGTTCGTGACCGATGGGAGCGTGACCAATGAGGCGGACCTGTTCCGGCTGATTCGACGGAAACTCGGCGAATCACGGCTGTTCACGGTCGGTATCGGATCGGCCCCGAACAGACACTTCATGGAGAAGGCGGCCCGGTTCGGCCGGGGAACCCACCTGCATGTCGCCAGGTTGATTGATGTGGAGGACGACATGGCGGGTCTGCTGCACAAGCTGGAGCGCCCGGCCCTCACCGATGTTGATATCGACTGGGCCGGTTCGGAGCTCGTGGAGATGTGGCCGGCACGGGTCGGTGATCTCTATGCCGGCGAGCCGATACTGATCACGGCCCGCTCAAAAGGGGACGGCGGCTGGGTCAATGTCACAGGTCTGTCGGAGCATGGTCATTGGCTACGCCAGCTGGCGATACCTGAAGGTCGCTCGGCAGCCGGGGTCGCGACGCTCTGGGCACGGGAGAAACTGTCCGGACTGTCGGATCGCATGGTGGAGGCCACCGACCCGGAATCGGTGCGTGACGAGATGGTGGCGGTGGCACTCGAGCATGGCCTGGTCAGCCGCTACACCAGCCTGGTCGCGGTAGACAAAACTCCGGTGAAGCCGGAGTGGCGGGAATCCCGGCGACAAACGGTTCCGCTGGTTACGCCGGCATCGGGGGCGGGCGTCCGTATCGGGGCATTCCCAGGCACTTCCACCGCCGCGCCCGCGTTGCTAATGACTGCCTTCTGGTTGCTGGTGCTGGCTGCGCTGGTACTGTTTTTCAGACCCTGGAGTTCCCTGGAATGGCGTTGAGAGCAGTGTTTGCGGCGACGCTCCTGCTCGCTTCTGTCTGCCATGCATCGCAGGGGTTGTGGATCGTGGGCAAGGCGCTGGTTGCCCAACAACTTCTCGAGCGTTCCTGGCAGCGCGCTGTCAGCGGAGTGTCGTTGGCCCGCCCTTGGCCCTGGGCCGACACCTGGCCCGTGGCGAGGGTAGTCGTGCCGCATCTTGGCATATCACGCATCGTCCTGGCCGGCGCACACGGTGAGTCGCTCGCCTTCGGTCCTGGACTGCTGGACGGGAGCCCCGCGCCCGGCCAGGGAGGTAATGTCGTCATAGCCGGTCACCGCGATACGCAGTTCCGTTTCCTGCGACGACTTGGTGACGGCGATCTGATAAAACTCGAGGCCGCCGGCGGCCTCGTCGAGACTTACCGTGTGCGATCCGTTCGGATCGTGGACAGTCGCATCGCCGCTCCGGTGTTCGATTCGCCGGAGCCGATGCTCACACTTGTTTCCTGTTTTCCCTTCGACGCCAGCGAGCCGGGCGGACCGTGGCGCTACGTGGTTACGGCAACACCGCTGCCTGGGAGAGACGCTCCCGACCCGGTCAGTTCTTCTTAACCAGCCCGATGATGAACAACAGGATGAGGGCACCGATGACGGCCATGATGAGCTGTCCGACGATGCTGCCAGGGAAAAGCCCCATCGTGCCAAACACCTGGCCGCCGATGATCGCACCGA
>CAJIAD010000339.1_pt1 | contig 22948 bp, 21 predicted proteins | sample 9198981 | NCBI WGS metagenome assembly CAJIAD01 (sample SAMEA7708274, study PRJEB35096) | sediment metagenome | biome: marine neritic benthic zone biome [ENVO:01000025]; feature: sediment [ENVO:00002007]; material: shallow marine sediment [ENVO:03000034] sea grass bed [ENVO_01000059] ...
AAGGTCATCGATCCCTTCCACATGGTCGCCACCCAATTGAATACCTTCACGCCGGTCGGGACCGCGATCAGCATCGTGGAGAACATGAAGAATAACTGCCCGGCGAGTGGCATGCCGGTCGTGAACATGTGATGTGCCCACACGATGAATGACAGGAAGGCGATGCTCGCCGTCGCGTAGACCATGGCGTCGTAGCCGAACAACGGCTTGCGCGCGAAGGTCGGGATGATCTGGGATACCACGCCAAAGGCCGGCAGGATCATGATGTAGACCTCGGGGTGACCGAAGAACCAGAACACGTGCTGGAACATGACGGGGTCACCGCCGCCGGCGGCCAGGAAGAAGCTCGTGTCGAAGTACTTGTCGGTGAGCAACATCGTGACCGCGCCCGCCAGGACCGGCATCGCGAGGATCAGCAGGTAGGCCGTGATCAGCCAGGTCCAGACGAACAGGGGCAGCTTGAGCAGCGTCATCCCCGGCGCCCGCATGTTCATGATCGTCACGATGATGTTGATCGCGCCCATGATCGACGAGATGCCGAGCAGGTGAACGGCGAAGATCAGGAACGGGAACGCTTGGCCTGTCTGCAGGACCAGGGGCGGATACATCGTCCAGCCGCCGGCTGGTGCGCCGCCGGGCATCAACAGGGTCGAGGACAGCATCAGGAATCCGACCGGAAGGATCCAGAAACTGAAGTTATTGAGCCTTGGCAGCGCCATGTCCGGCGCGCCGACCATCAGCGGCACCATCCAGTTAGCGAGGCCGACGAAGGCCGGCATCACCGCGCCGAACACCATGATCAGCGCGTGCATCGTCGTCATCTGGTTAAAGAATGCCGGGTCGACAAGCTGCAGGCCCGGCTGGAACAGCTCGGCGCGGATGACCATGGCCATCGAGCCTCCCAGCATGAACATGGCCAGGCTGAAAATTAGATACAGAGTGCCGATGTCCTTGTGATTGGTAGTCGTCAGCCAGCGCATGATGCCCTTCGGCTCATGGTGGTCATGACTGTCGGCGGTCGCGATTGCGTTACTCATCTGATTTCCTCTGCGTCAACCGTTAGCGGGCGGCGGCGATATCGGCCGGCGCGACGAGATCTCCCGTCTCGTTGCCCCAAGAATTGCGTTCGTAGGTAATGATGGCGGCGATCTCCTCGTCGGAGAGCTGGGGTCCGAAAGCGACCATGGCGGTCCCTGGGCGCCCATTCACGACATTGTCAATGTGTTCGGCCACGTCACCAGTAGCGACTGCGCTGCCCGCCAGGGCCGGGAATGCCGGCGGCAAACCCTGGCCGTTTGCCTGATGGCAGGCCACGCAATGCACACCGTAGAGCGACTCGCCGGAGCTCATCGCGGTCTCCATGGACCATTCGGCTGCAGGGGCCTCTGCGGCGGGTGCTGCTGCTTCTTCGACAGCGGCGACTGCCACTGCCTGCTCGACCACCGGTTCCTCGGCGGCCGTAGCGCCGCCTCCGTTCTCGTCGATCCAGGCGGCGTATTCATCGGCCGAAACGACTTCGACCACGATGGGCATGAAGGCATGGTCACGACCGCAGAGCTCCGCGCACTGACCGCGATAGACGCCGGGTTCCTCGGCCTGGAACCACATCTCGTTGACGAAACCGGGTATCGCATCGCGCTTGCCACCGAGATCCGGTACCCACCAGGCATGGATGACGTCGGCGGCCGTCAACAGCAGCCGGACCTTTGCGCCGACCGGGACGACCATGGGGTTGTCCACGTCGCGCAGGTAGTTATCCACGGTGAAGGGATCGATCCCGGATCCGACCTGGCGAGCCTTGTTGCTATCTTCCGAGATCGTGCTGAAGAAGCCGAAGCCGTCGTCGATGTAGTCGTAGCGCCACATCCACTGGTAGGCCGTCACCTTGATCGAGATGTCGCTTTCCCTGGAGTCCTCCATACGGATCATCGTGTCCGCAACCGGAACCGCCATGCCGACCAGGATCAGGATCGGGATGATCGTCCAGATCACTTCCGCCTTGGTGTTGTGCACGAAGGTCGCAGGCTGGACGCCCTTCGATTTTCGATGCTGGATGATCGAGACGATCATCGCGCCGAATACGACGATGGCGATGACGCAGCAGATATAGAAGATCAGCATGTGCAGGCTGAAAACTTCCTGGCCCATGGCGGTCACCGTTGGCGGCATATTGACTTCCCAGTCCGCCAGCGCCGCCGGCGCAAACCCGATCAGTAGGGATATGGCGCCGAGTGTCACGGCGACTTTTCTGGTCATGCTGTTGGTCATTAACCCCAGCTCCGTTTTTCTGATTGTCTCTCGCCCCCGGGGGGCCGAATCGAACTACGCCGCAGTGGCTCCCGCGGTCCCGCGTTTCGGGACCGGACCACTATACCGTTTGCGATCACGATCTGTGTCGCCGACCCGGGCAGTGGACCCCGGATCCGGGTCAATGGCCGTTCTTTTCGAAAGCCGAACGATGCGTTCTGAAGAGTAGTTATAGTCTGGTGTCGTCGCGACCGGAGAGTTACTCCCCGGTCCCTCTGACATTCCACAGCCTCCCTTGACCCCCCAAAGCACCGTATTACGGCGTCGGCTATGCTAATGGAACTACCCGGTCTTCGCAACAATCGTGCGGCAAACGCGATCGCGAATTCCTTTGGTAAATCAGTCTGTTATAAGTTCAGACCTGAGCCGCGCCGCATCAAAAACGGAGGCCGCGCGGGCAGCCTTGCCGAGCTCGTCCTCTTCCGGAAGCCGGGGCAATACCGCCAGTCGCGGACCCGGCAAAGCCTTTTCCAGTGTGTTCAGGTTCTCGACCAATGCCGGCATATCGGGCTCCATGCAGTTGGCGATCCACCCCGCCAGCTTCAGTCCGCGCGCCTCGATCGCCTCGGCAGACAGCAGGCTGTGGTTGATGCAACCCAGTCGCACACCGACCACCAGGACGACGGGCAGGTCCAGCTCGCCGGCAAGTCCCGCCATATCCGTTGCGCCGCCCAGGGGCACGAGCCAGCCACCCGCTCCCTCGACGACAACGAAGTCATGGCGCCTGGTAAGTGAGTGGAACGCTTGGCGCACGATCTGCATATCGAAGCAGCGACCCTCCTGCTCGAGAGCGATATGGGGTGCGATCGCCGCCTCGACCAACACGGGATTGATCTCATCGTAATCGAGGTCACCGGACGAGAAGTGCATCAGCAGTTCCGCGTCAGGGTTGCGAAGGCCTGCGACGCGACTCTCCGCGCCGGCTGCAACCGGTTTGAATCCACAAACATCCAGACCGGTCCTGGCGAGCGCTGCGAGCATCCCGCAGGCGGCGATGGTCTTGCCTACCGCGGTGTCGGTACCGGTCACGAATACGCCCCTGTCAGACATCGCCGCCATGACTCCTTCGCCCAATCGCCCCCACCGGAACGGTCACTTCGTCTCGATTTTCCCGGCGCAACTGCATGGGACCCCACGCCTGACCGTACACGACTTCTACGGTGACCGGCAGGCGGCCATCCTCACGGACCTTATCGTAGGCGGTTTCCAATGCGCGCAATCGCTGCCGGCTGGTCAGTCCCCGGGCGCGACCGGCATTGACGTTGTGCGCCCCGATCGCCTTCAGTTCACGCATCAGCTGATCAACGGTGTCGTAATTCAGCCGGTAATGATCCACGTCGAGAACGGGTTCAGCGAGACCGGCACGTACCAACGCGTCGCCGATGTCGTGCATGTCGATGAAGCGATTGACGTGGACATGATCGTCGGCTTCCCGCCACGCCTGGCGCAGTTCCCCAAGGGTGTCGGGCCCCAGTGTCGCGAAAGTCAGCAGGCCACCGGGCGCCAGCACGCGCCTGAACTCCCTGAACACCAGGTCGGGATCGTTGCACCACGGAAGCATGAGGCTCGAGCAGATCAGGTCCACGCTGTGGTCCGCCATCGGCAGCGCAGCGCCATCGGCACAGATCGCGTCGAGTTTGCGAAACCATGGCTTGCGACGTTGTGCCTGGTTGAGCATGCCGGTCGAGATATCCAGCGCGAGCAGCCGGCTCTGACGGAAGCGCTTGAGGAGTGCCGCTGCCCACCCGCAGGTACCACAGCCCACATCGAGGATAACGGCGGGCGAGAGCTTGACGAGATCGAGGCGTGACAGGATCTCCTCACGAACCCGCGAGTCGATGACCGCGATGTCATCGTAGCCGCTGCTTACACGGTCGAACGCGCTCCGGACTCCAGCCCGGTCAAGCAGGTAAGGCGCAGCCGGGTCCACTGCGGTCTTCACGCGGCGCCGACGAGCATCCGGCAACGGCCCAGCACGTCCAGCAGGGCATCGATCTGCTCACGGGAGTGGCAGGCCGACAGGGTGATCCTGAGTCGTGCCGAACCTTCCGGGACTGTCGGTGGACGGATCGCCGAGATCCAGAAGCCCTTTTCCCACAGGTACTCGCTGATCTCCAACGCCGGGCCGTCGGAACCGATGATGACCGGCTGGATCGGCGTCTCCGAAGCCGGCAGGGTAAGACCCAGCTCGGACGCGCCTTTCCGGAAACGTCCGATCAGGTCGGCAAGATGCTCGCGCCGCCAGGATTCCTCGCGAACGATGGACAGCGCGACGCGCGTGGCCGCAGCAACGGGTGCCGGCAACGCGGTCGTGAAAACATAGGTGCGTGCCCGATTGACGAGGGTTTCCACGAGTGCCTCGCTTCCGGCCACGAACGCGCCGAAAGATCCGAACGCCTTACCAAAGGTGCCCATCAGCACAGGTACCGCGTCCTGATCCAGTCCGGCTGTACAGACACTGCCCGATCCCGTGTCGCCGATGACGCCCATCCCATGAGCATCGTCAACCATCAGCATGGCGTCCCCTGCCAGCGCCGCCGTCGCCAGTTCTGCAAGCGGCGCGACATCGCCATCCATACTGAAAACGCCATCAGTGATGATCAGGCGTTGACCGGGCCCGGCATCCACCAGGCATTGACGGGCGGACGCCGCATCCGCGTGGCGATAGCGTCGGATTTCGGCGCCACTGATGCGTGCGCCATCGATCAGGGAGGCGTGATTGAGTTGGTCGGACACCACGATGTCGCCCTGGCCTGCAAGAGCGTCGATAACGCCGACGTTTGCCATGTAACCCGTAGAAAACAGTAACGCCCTCTGGCGCCCTGTGAATTCCGCGATCTCCTCTTCCAGGGCATGGTGCTCGGCGCAGTGCCCCGTGATCAGGTGCGAGGCTCCCGAACCCGTTCCCCACCGACCGGCAGCGGTCTCGAATGCCGTGACCAGACGCGGGTCCTGGGACAGGCCGAGATAATCGTTGCTGCAGAAGACCAGGCGGTCCCTGCCATCGACGCAGAGATTCGGTGGTTCGCCGACTGCCTCTACGAGGCGCCGGTGGCGGTAAAGCTGCCGTCTCTCGAGATCACGCAGCTTTTCCGAAAGTCGTTCATCAGCCGCCGACATGGACAGTTCGCAGATCGGGCTGCTCTGGTTCCGACGCCGGCTCCGCAACGCCTTCCGGTCGCATGCCGAGGCGCTCGAGCAATTCCAGGTCGTGATTCGTTTCCGGATTGGCAGTCGTCAACAGGCGGTCGCCGTAGAAGATCGAATTGGCACCGGCAAAGAAGGCCAGTGCCTGGGTTTCGTCGTTCATCTCCGTACGACCAGCGGACAGGCGAACATGTGATTCAGGCATCAGGATTCTTGCCACCGCGATCGTTCGAACGAAATCGATCGGGTCGATTTCCTCGACTCCGTGCAGTGGTGTTCCCGGCACCTGGACCAGCCTGTTGATCGGCACGCTTTCGGGATGCGCCTCGAGTGTAGCCAGGGTGTGCAGGAAGGCGATCCTGTCATCCTGACCCTCGCCCATGCCCACGATGCCGCCGCAACAGACCTTTAGTCCCGCATCGCGTACGTTCTTCAATGTATCGAGCCTGTCGCCGAACCGGCGCGTGGTGATCACCTTCTCGTAGTACTCCGGCGACGTGTCGATATTGTGGTTGTAGTAGTCCAGACCTGCCTCACCGAGTGCCTCAGCCTGGTCGGACGTCAGCATCCCGAGCGTCGCGCAGGTTTCCATTCCCAGTCCCCGCACCCGCTTGATCATCTCGATGACCGCGTCGAGTTGCTTCCGCTTCGGGTTGCGATAGGCCGCGCCCATGCAGAATCGGGTGGCGCCATTTTCGCGCGCTGTTCGTGCGCATCGCTCGACTTCGTCCGGATCCATCAAGGCTTCGCGCTCGAGTCCGGTGTCGTATCGGACGCTTTGTGGGCAGTAGGCACAGTCCTCCGGGCACGCGCCTGTCTTGATCGACAGCAGCGTGCTGATCTGCACCTGGTTGGGCTCGAAAAACCTCCGATGGCTGGTCTGGGCCTGCAGCAGGAGGTCATTGAAAGGCAATTCGAACAGGTCTTTCACCTCTTCGATTGTCCAGTCGTGGCGGATCTCTGGATTTGGTTCCGGGTTCATATCAGTCCTTTTCCGCCGTGTTTGCCGGCTTGGCAACCGGTCTGCCGGGGGCAATATCGGCCCCGATGGGTAAAGGTGGAAGTATTCGAGGCTGCAGCGGAGCCTGTCAACCTGCAAGCGACAGCGCGATCCGGTGGATCCGCGATTTTGCCAATCGACTGTGGCCGCCAGATTGCCAGGCATGTGGCGGAGTCGGCCTCGGCCCGGAGATCTGTCGAGGCTGTTTCCGGGATCTGCCCAGGACGACAATCGCCTGTGCCCGATGCGCGGCACCGTTGCCAGCGGCCGGACATTGCGGCGCTTGCCTGTCCCGCCCTCCCGGCTTCCAGCGCGCCGTCGTACCGTTCCTGTACCTGTTCCCGGTCGACAGGCTGCTGCGGCGCTTGAAGTTCCACGGTCGACTGGAGCATGCGAGGTTGTTGGGAGAGCTTCTCGGTCACCATGTCCGCAGGCGTTCGACCCAGGTCGATCTCATCGTGCCGGTACCCCTGCATCGAAAGAGGCTCATGGAACGCGGGTTTAACCAGGCGCAGGAATTGGCGCGCTGGGTGTCGCGTCGATCGGCGCTAGCGGTACGATCCGACCTGTGTCGGCGTATATCAGATACTCCAGCGCTGTGGCCCCTGTCCCCTGGTGATCGGGCTCGTGAGCTGCGGGACGCTTTCGAGTGTCGCGCCGACATCGCCGGAGCACGGTTAGCCATCGTGGATGACATCCTGACAACCGGTTCGACCGCCTCGGCGTTGGCGCGGGTTCTTATCGACGCCGGCGCCAGGCGGGTGGAGATATGGGCGGTGGCCAGGGCGGTCCGACCGCCGTTGATGGCCGGTCAGGCTGCCACCAGAAAATCGAGTAGTAATCCGACGAAGATGACGAGACCGAAGTAGTTGTTATTCAGGAAGGCGCGGAAGCACTCGTCACGCGCCCGCCGCCGGATCAACACTTGCTGATACACGGCCAGGGTGCCGGCAATCAACAGCCCGACGAAGAACGGGACGCCGAGACCGGCCTGGGATCCGGTCACCGCCAGCAAAATGAGAGTCGCCAGCTGCAACAATCCGATGATCAGGCGATCCGCTCTGCCGAAGAGGATTGCCGTCGAGCGAACACCGATCCTGACATCATCATCGCGATCGACCATGGCGTACATCGTGTCGTACGCTCCTGCCCAGCAGATGACAGAGCCAAAGATGATCCACGCGACACCGGGTATCCCGCCGGTTTCGGCGGCGAATGCCATCGGAACCGACCAGCCAAAGGCGGCGCCCAGGTAGAACTGCGGCAGGGACGTATAGCGTTTCAGGAAGGGGTAACTGGCGGCCAGGAAGCCGCCGGCAATCGCGAGCTGGATGGTCAGGGTGTTGAGACGCAGAACCAGCAGGAATGCCACGAAAGACAGGGCCGCGGCTACCAGCACCGCCTCTGCCGGCGCTATGCGACCCGCGGCCAGTGGCCTCGTACGTGTCCGTTCTACGTGCGGATCGACGGCGCGGTCCGCGTAGTCATTGATCGCGCAACCGGCAGATCTCATCAGGAAGACACCGACCAGGAAGATCACCAGGATCTCCGGGTCGGGACGTCCCTGCGAGGCTATCCACAGGGCCCACAATGCCGGCCACAGCAGCAACAGGGTCCCGATCGGCCTGTCGAAACGTATAAGGAGTGCGTATTCCCTGATCTTCCCTGCGATACGCGATTCCGTGGAGCCGGTACCGTGGTCCGCCATCAACAGTCCTCGACGCGGGACAAGCCGGGCAAAAATACCTCGTAGACCAGTATCGGGGACCCATCGACCAGGAATCGCGAGCGTCGCGCCCACAAGCCGCCCGGCGCTACCTCAGTGTCGCGCAGCGCGCTGTCGGCCAGTTCATGTTCGGAATCTATCCACGCGTATTCGAATTCCGTGCGCTGCACAGACTCTCGATCCGCCAGCGCCTCGCCCAGAGGCCGCTCGCCGAGTTCGCTCAACCAGGGATGTTTTTGCAACGTGCTGCCGGGCATCAGGGTGCACGCGTAAACCAGCTCAACCGCATCGCAACCGAGACGGACGCGTCGAACCCGAAAGCGTCCCTCATCGGATCCGAGCAGCCGGCGGTCCTCATCAGAAACGGATTCCCATGATTCGTCCAGCACGACGAGAGAGAAATCGCTCTTTCCTGCGTCCCGCAGCCGACGGGTCAGGGAGCCCTTGTTCTCCAACCAGTCCCTGAGCACAGGGTCGTTGGGAAGGGCGTTCGCCTGCCGTGTCGTTCGCCAATTCGGCGAGCCGTTCGCTAGTTGCGCTTCGATCGGTTCCATACCTGTTTACGATGCGTCGTTTCTGTCGACGTCTTGGCCGCGCGCCCGCGCAGACACCCCGGTCGGGTCGCGGCGGCCATCCATTATACGTTCCGGCGCAGCCGCGGGTGAATCCACGCCGGGGCCCACGGTTCAGACGCTGCCATAGCGCGCCGCCTCGCCGATCCATCGCTGTAGCAAAGCTGCTGCCTCCGGTGACGAGCCACCCAACAGGCGATCCGCTGTTTTTCTCACCTGCGGCAACAGGTCCCGGTCGCGCATGATGTCGGCGACCCGCATCTGCATCGCACCGGTCTGGCGAGTCCCCAGCACCTCTCCCGGCCCTCTCAACCTGAGGTCCTCCTCCGCGATCACGAAACCATCGTTGGTCTCACGGAGAATCCGCAGGCGGCGCTCGGCGTTATCGCTCAGGGGCGCCTTGTACATGAGCAGGCAGGTCGAGTCGCTGGCTCCCCGGCCCACTCTGCCCCTTAGCTGGTGCAACTGCGCCAGTCCCATGCGTTCCGCGTTTTCGATGATCATGAGGCTTGCGTTCGCAACATCTACGCCAACCTCGATCACCGTCGTTGCCACCAGGAGAGCGGTCGCGCCGTCCTTGAAACGCCCCATGACCGACTCTTTCTGCGCTGCCTTCATCCTGCCGTGTACGAGATCGACATCGACGCCCGGCAGGGTTTCTTTCAGCAGTGCGGCGGTGTCCTCCGCAGCCTGGCATTGCAGTGCGTCGGATTCCTCGATCAACGGGCACACCCAATACGCCTGTCGACCCTGCTTGCAGGCCTGGAGGACACGGTCCACGACTTCGCTGCGCCTTGACTCGGGGATGACGGCGGTAACCACCTGCCCACGCCCCGGTGGCAATTCGTCGATCACGGATGTGTCCATATCGGCATAGCTGGACATCGCGAGGGTTCGCGGAATAGGCGTGGCCGTCATGACAAGCTGGTGTGGCCGCAAGCCATCCTGTTCGCCTTTTTCCGTCAGCGCCAGGCGTTGATGAACGCCAAATCGATGTTGTTCGTCGATGATTGCCAGCGCCAGATGTCGAAACTCGACACCGGACTGGAACAGGGCGTGGGTGCCGACGGCGATCGCCCCTTCGCCCGATGCCAGGTCAGACAACGCGCGTCGCCGCTCGGCGGCGGGCATCCGGCCGGTCAGCCAGGCTACCCTGACGCCCAGCGGTTCGAACCATTGATGGAAGGTATTGAAATGCTGTTCGGCCAGCAGTTCGGTCGGCGCCATGACGGCGGTTTGCCAGCCGCTCTCGACAACGCTTACGGCAGCGGCTGCCGCGACCACTGTCTTGCCGGAGCCGACGTCTCCCTGCACCAGCCGCATCATCGGCCGGTCGCCCTGCAGATCGCCGCGAATTTCTTCAAGTACGCGCCGCTGCGCAGCCGTCAGCTCAAATGGCAGGCTGTCACTGAATTGCTTCCACAGAGACCCGGTCGTGGTCATGACAGGCGCCGGCCGACTGCGGATTTTCCTGCGCAGCAGCCGCAGGCTTAAGTGGTGAGCGAGGAGTTCCTCGAATGCGAGCCTGCGTTGACACGGGTGACGCCCGTCCTCCAGCAACGCCAGATCCGCATCGGATGGAGGATGGTGCACGTAGCGCAGCGCTTCGATCAAAGGCGGAAAACCCAGGTCCCGGACGATGTCGCCCCCCAGCAGGTCGTCAGGTGGGTTGGCCTCGAGCCGCTCGAGGGCGATGTTGACCAGTCGGCGCAGGCGCGCCTGCTGAAGTCCTTCGGTCGTCGGATAGATCGGCGTCAGGGATTCTTCCATCGGCGGGGACTCGTCGATTGCGAGCCTCCTGTATTCTGGATGGACCATCTCCAGTCCCGATGGGCCGCGCCTGGCTTCGCCAAAACAACGCACCCTGGTGCCGCGCTTGAGGCCGTCTGCCTGGGATTTGCTGAAATGAAAAAACCGCAGAGTGATCGAGCCCGTTCCGTCGGCGAGATGGCATAACAGCATCCGGCGGCGGCGGTAAACCACCTCGCTAAGCTCGATCTCCCCCTCGATCGTGACCCGTTGGCCATGCCGCAGGCCGCCAATCTCGGCCAGGCGTGTTCGGTCCTCGTAACGGAGTGGCAGCAGAAACAGCAGGTCCTGTACCGAATGCACGGACAGGCGTTCGAGCTTTTCGGCGACGGCGGGGCCTACCCCGGGCAGCGTCAGCACCGATTCCGGCGCCACTGCGACCCGGTCGTCCTGTTGACCGGTGCGCTTCAAGGGGCCGTGCGCCTGGGCTGGGTCCACATAAGGTCAGGTCAGATTTGCATCACGCCGTCGATCTCGACGCGCGCGCCACGCGGTAGCGCTGCTACCTGCACCGCAGCCCGGGCCGGGTACGGCTCGGAAAAGTACTCGGCCATCACCTCGTTCACTGTGGCGAAATCGCCCAGGTCGACCAGGTACACGTTGAGCTTGACCATATTGTCGAGATCGCCACCTGCTGCGACGGCGACCGCACGGAGATTGTCCAGCACGCGCCGCACCAGCGCATCGGTGTCCCCCGCAACCATTTCCATGCTGCCCGGGTCCAACGGGATCTGGCCGGACAGGTAGACCACGCCATCCGACTCGATAGCTTGCGAATATGTGCCGATGGCCGCCGGGGCGTCATCTGAATGTATGGGGCGACGTGACATGGCTCCCTCCTCGCGCCGTTTGTTTTTTGTCGACCGGCATTCCGGTGGGACACCGGGTCGGCTGATCAGGTGCTGGTCCTCACAACGTCGAGCACATCCGACATGGACTTGATGCTTTTCAGTACCCGCTCGAGATGTTTCCGGTCCCTGACCTGCAGAAGGAATGTCAGAGACGACGTGTCGCCGTCGCGTTCGATGACGTCGACATGTTCGATATTTGTCTCGGTGGCAGAGATGTTGGCCGCGACCGCCGCCAGCACGCCGAGTTTGTTGCGCACCTCGGCACGGATCTCGACCATGAAAGTGCGGTCCAGCTCCTTCTCCCATTCGACCGCGACCCACTTCTCGGGCTGTTTTCGGAACTCGGCGAGGTTGCCACAGCCTTCCCTGTGGATTACCAGCCCGCGTCCGGCGCTCAGATAACCGAAAATCGTGTCGCCAGGGATCGGGTTGCAGCAGCGACCATAGGTCACGACCATCCCTTCCGTACCGGCTATTGTCAGTGGCGAGGATTGCCCCTCCGGAACATCGCTGCTTGCCATCGGCACGAGCATCCTTGCCATCAGCGGCGCCATCCGCTTGCCGAGCCCGATCTCCTCGAACAGCTGATTGGGCTGCTCCAGCCCCAGTTGCTCCAGCGTTGTCGACATCGCCTCGTCGGGTACTTTCTTGACGCTCAGCGAGTACTCCTGCAGAGCGTTGTCCAGCAACTTCTTGCCGAGGTCGATCGCCTTGCCGCGCCGCAGTTTCTTCAGGTAATTGCGGATCGCGGTCCGCGCCTTGGCCGTCGCGACGAAACTCATCCACGCCGGGTTCGGCTTGGCGCTCTTCGATGTGATGATCTGGATTGTCTGGCCGTTCTTTAGCGGCGTTCTCAGTGGCACGGGCCTGCGGTCGACGCGCGCGGCCACACAGCGATTGCCGACCCCGGTGTGCACGGCGTAGGCAAAATCCACGCAAGTCGCGCCGCGCGGCAGACGCAATATGTCGCCCTTGGGCGTGAACACGTAGACCTTGTCGGGGAACAGATCGACACGGACATTCTCGAGAAACTCCTCGGGGTTGCCACTGTCCTGCACCTCCATGAGGGCATTCAGCCACTCGCGTGCCCGAGCCTGGGAAGCGGACGCCCCCTTGTTGCCTGACTTGTAAAGCCAATGCGCCGCGATCCCGCTTTCTGCGACCTGCTCCATATCGTCGGTCCGGATCTGGATCTCGACCGGGACCCCGTCCGGCCCGAACAAGGTCGTGTGCAGCGACTGGTAGCCATTCACGCGCGGGATTGCGATGTAGTCCTTGAATCGGCCGGGCATCGGCTTGTAGCACTTGTGCACCAGTCCGAGCGACCGGTAGCAATCATCGACAGACTCGACGACCACCCGGATGCCGAAGACGTCGGCGATTTCGGCCAGCGGCCTTTTCTTGTCTCGCATCTTGCGATAGATGCCGTAGAGGTTTTTTTCACGGGTCTGCACCCGGCCCTTGATCTCGACCCGCTTCAGGGATTTCTCGATGCGTGTCTTGATCCGGTCGAGGATCCGCTTCTGGCCGCGGCCCCGTTTGACCATCTTCTCCAGCACCCGGTAGCGGTACGGATAGAGAGCGCGGAAGCCGAGATCCTCGAGTTCCAGCTTGATCTTGTTCATCCCCAGGCGGATCGCGATCGGGGCATAGATATCCAGCGTTTCCTTCGCGATCCGGCGCCTCTTCTCGGGGGGCATGACCCACAGCGTGCGCATGTTGTGAGTCCGGTCGGCGAGCTTTACGAGGATCACCCTGATGTCACCGACCATCGCCAACATCATCTTGCGGAAGCTTTCTGCCTGGGCTTCCTCGCGGCTGCGGAATTTGATCTGGTCCAGCTTGCTGACGCCGTCGACGAGTTCGGCAACCTCTTTGCCGAACAGACGGACGACCTGGTCCTTGCCCGCGCCCGTATCCTCGATGACGTCATGCAGCAGGGCCGCCATGATGGTTTCGGCGTCCATGTGCAGGTCGGCAAGCATGTCTGCCACCGCGACCGGATGGGATATATAAGGTTCGCCGGTCTTCCGACGCTGACCATGGTGCGCTTCTTCAGCGAAGCGATAGGCCTCCAGGATCTCTGAAACCTGGTCAGTCGGCAGATAGTTCCGGATTTTTTTGACCAGCCGGTCCAGACCTATGGCCCGCTTCCTGTTCGGCAGGCGTGCCAGGATGGAAGCGGCGTAGTCCATGGGCGGGTCTTCTCTGGGCGATCAGCTCCCCAGCGATGGGATGGGGCGGGGTGACGTCTCATCCGGCAGGGGCGCGGCGTCGTCGAGCGACGGCTCCTCTATGTAATCGGGTTCGGTGAGGATCTCTTCAGTCACCTCGCCTGCAGCGATTTCACGTAAGGCGACGACTGTGGGCTTGTCGTTCTCCCATTCCTGCTCGGTCGGTGCGCCGTTTGCGAGTTGGCGCGCCCTTTTGGCGGCAATCAGTACTAGGTCGAACAGATTGCCGACATTCTGCAGGCAGTCTTCTACGGTAATTCGGGCCATTTACACTATCTCATTCAGTTTCTGTCGTTGCCGTCGGCAGCTGCCGCCCCATCCGGGGGGCCATCTCCGAGGGCTGAACCTACGAATTCTAATGAAACCGACAGGGTTAAGCTATCACCTTTGCGATGTGGCGTCGCACTTCGGGGTTCTGGATACGGTAGTGCTCGCCGTCGCCGGCCAGGATGTCTTGCAGCGCCTGGGTCGCCTCACCGAAACTCTCATTGACGACCGCGTAGTCGAATTCGATCCAATGTGACATGTCCTTCCTGGCATCCCTGAGGCGCCTTCGAACGACCTGCTCAGTGTCGGTGCTGCGCCCGCGCAGCCTGTTCTCCAGCTCATCCACCGAGGGCGGCAGGATGAAGATGGACAGACAGTCCGGCATTGATTTCCTTACCTGGTTCGCGCCCTGCCAGTCGATTTCGAGGAGCACGTCATGCCCCTGCTCCATGAGAGCTTTCACCTGGCGACGGCTGGTCCCGTAGGCATGATCGAAGACCGTCGCATATTCCAGAAACTCACCCTCGTCGACCATCCTGGCGAAGTCTTCGTGCGACACGAAGTAGTAGTCCTTGCCGTCCTGTTCGCCGGGCCGCGGGTCCCTCGTTGTATATGAGGTCGAGAAACGGGCATGCGGCGCATTGGCCAGCAACGCATTGACCAGCGACGTCTTGCCGGCGCCCGAAGGCGCCGAAATAACGACCAGCCTTCCGGTGGCCTTGGCTTCTTCCGTGTTGAGATTCTCGGTAGACAAGTTCTTGGTCCTGACAAATAGTAGGTTCGACGGGTTTTGAGTCCGACAGGAACTCCCGCGCCCCGCAATCAGTCCGGTGACGACCGCGGGAGTCCGGGAAGTGCACGTCGGGAGTCTTACAATGATACAGGGCGGGCGTTAATTTTCGAGGCTTTGCGGCTTGTCTTGACCCGGCGAAACGACAATAATGCCCGCCTTTTCCGACAGCCGGAACTTCGATGAGCAAGAATCTTCAACGGCGCGCCAGGGCAATCCTGAGCTCGCTGGGCCTGCTGCAGTTCGCTCGCGGCGTCTACAGAAACCATATCAATCGCAAGTACGGATCCATCAGGCAATTCGATGTCAGGGTCCGCGACATACCGATGACCTTTTCAACCGAGGACGCCTATTCACGTGGCTGGTTCTTCCCACGCTACGAAGGCGGCAAGGTTCACGAACGGCCGGTCAGCGAGGCGATCATCGATTCATTGAAGGGCGCGCGTTGCTTTGTCGACGTCGGTACCAATCTGGGTTGGTACACGGTCCTGGCGGCCAAGAGCATCGGTGACGGTTCCGTCATCGGGTTCGAGTTGGACGACCTGAACGTGGACCTGCTGAAGAAGAACGTTGTACTGAACGACTGTGACAACATCGAGGTGCATCACGCGGCCGTATCGGACGAGCCGGGCACGATCAGCTACCAGCGTGCCTCGGATACACCAAGCGCAGTGTTCAGTATCGCTAGCAGCAACGACGACGAAGGCGGATCCATGGTGTCCGTCGATGCAGTGACGCTCGACGACTTTTTCGGCGGCAGGGAGCAGATGCCGGACGTCATCAAGATCGACGTCGAAGGCGCGGAGACCATGGTGCTCAACGGCATGAAGGGCATCCTCAGCGAGGTCAAGCCGAAGTTGTTCGTGGAGATCCACCCGACCAAGCTGCCGGGCTATGGGTCGTCTTATGCGGAGGTCGCGAAGATCCTCATGGATCATGGTTACGAGATCTTCGAAATCCAGGAAATGCGCAATCTCGATGGCGGCAACAACGCTGTACGCAAGATCGAAGAGGACGCGCTTCGCAAGCTGGGGCCGGACACCGAGTTGGCGGTGACCTGCATGGTGTTCGCCGAGGTGCCGGCAGCTGCCTAGCGCAGCTACTCGATATTCTGCACCTGCTCGCGCATCTGCTCGATAAAGACCTTCATCTCGACACCGATCCGGGTCGTTTCCTGATCCTGTGACTTGGAGGCCAGCGTGTTGGCCTCACGATTGAACTCCTGCATCAGGAAGTCCAGCCTGCGTCCAACGGCTTCGTCCCGATTGACCACGGCTCGAGCTTCGCTGATGTGACTGTCGAGTCGGTCCAGTTCCTCGTCGACATCCATCTTCTGCGCCAGGAAAACCATTTCCTGCTCCAGGCGGTCTGCGTCGGGATCGAGCTCGAGCTGTTCCAGTCGCGCCCGCAGCTTCTTGCGCAGCCCCTCCCGGATTTCCGGCAATCGTTGACGAGCTTCGGCCACCAGGGATTCCAGCCCGTCGCAGCGCTCCAGGATCATCGTTCGCAGTCTCGCGCCCTCCCCTGCTCGCGCATGCCGCAGATCCTCGATCGTCTCTTCAAGCAGCTTGAGCGCAGCAGCTGCCACTTCGGTCGTGTCGCGATCCTCGCTATCGACCACGCCCGGCCACCGCAGTACGTCGAGCGGATTGACGGAACCCGATTCCGGGATGCTTTCCGAGACCTTCTGAATCGCGTTCGCCAGGTGGTCGAGGGCCGCTTCGTCGAGAACGATCGCGCCGGCAACCTCGCTGCTCCAGCGCAGCCGCAGTTGGCCATCGATCTTGCCGCGCTTGAGATGCTGACCGATCGCCTTGCGGAACCCGGGCTCCATCGGGCGCAGCGCTTCGGGGATCCGCAGGCCTGTCTCCAGGTAACGATGATTGATCGACCTCAGCTCCCAGGAGATCGATCCCCATGGCTCCCTGAGTTCGCGTCGTGCGAAACCCGTCATGCTATGAATCATGATTCACCAACACAGTCGAAACGGCTGCAATGTGACGGCCATCATGCGCAAAGCCGGGCCGCGTCTGATAATCTGCCAATCCTCGGCGGAAGGACCGCCAGTCTAGCAGAACGGCAGGGCGGGGATTGCAGTACAAAACAGCCGAGATCAGCCTGATCGGAGACAGGGATCAGAACCAGGACAGGGTCGCAATCAGGGAGCTGGGAGATGCGATCCTGCTCGTTGTAGTCGACGGCATGGGAGGGCATGCCGAGGGTGCCCTGGCGGCACAGGTCGCGACAGATTCCCTGGTGCGCAGCTTCGAAGAACTGGACGGGGATCTCGAGAATCCGGCCCAGTTTCTGACCGATTCCGTCGAACGCGCACACGACGAGGTGGCATCCCTCGGGCTTGATCTGTCCTTGCAGGACAAGCCGCGAGCGACCTGTGCCGTTTGTCTTGTCGTGAATACCACCACCTGGTGGGTGCATGTTGGTGATTCCCGTGTTTACCTGATCCGCGACCACAAGATCGTTGGTCGCACGCGGGATCACAGTCACGTTGAAGTGCTGCTGCGCGAGGGTGTCATCACCGAAGAGGAAGTTCACGGCCACCCCATGCGTCACTATGTAGAGAGTTGCCTCGGTGGCGAGTCGGCCCTACCGGATCTGAGTTCGCCGCAACGATACGAGCTAGAATCGGGTGACGTCCTGTTGGCGTGTTCGGACGGTTTCTGGTCCGGTGTATCGGATGGCGCTATCGGCGAAAGCTGCGACGGCGGCGCATTGGATGGCTGGCTGGACCGGCTTTCCGGCCAGGCAGTTTCAGCCTGTGCGCCACACAGTGACAACACGACAGCCGCGGTGGTCCGTCTGGCCGGCGAGTAGGCTGGTTCTATTGACCCGTATTCCCGGGTCCTGAGCGGGGGAAACAATATGCGTCCAAGCGGTCGGCGTCCGGACGAAATGCGTGCGGTCAGCTTCACTCGCGGCTACACATGCCATGCAGAGGGATCGGTGCTTGTCGCCTTCGGCGACACGAAAGTCCTGTGTACTGCCAGCGCCGAGAACCGGGTGCCCGGATTCCTGCGGGGCAGTGGTGGCGGCTGGGTAACAGCCGAGTACGGGATGCTGCCGCGAGCCACGCATACGCGATCGGGCCGTGAGGCGGTGCGCGGCAAGCAGAGCGGACGAACCCAGGAGATCCAGAGGCTGATCGGTAGGTCGCTGAGAGCCGTGACCGATCTCAATGCGCTGGGCGAACGAACCATCGCAATCGACTGCGATGTGCTTCAGGCTGACGGCGGCACGCGTACGGCATCGATTACCGGAGCTTATGTCGCACTCGTCGACGCGATTGCTCAACTCACCAGGAATGGCGCTCTGAGGAAGAATCCGATTCACGGCCAGGTAGCGGCCATTTCGGTTGGCATCTATCGCGGCGAAGCAGTCCTGGACCTCGACTATGACGAGGATGCCGATGCCGAAACCGACATGAACGTCGTCATGAACGAGGCGGGATCCTTCGTGGAGGTGCAGGGCACCGCCGAAGGACACGCATTCCGGCGTGACGAACTCGACCGGATGCTGGAACTCGCGACTGCAGGCACCGTGGAACTCGTCGCGCTCCAGAGTCAGGCACTGGCGGAGGATCTCGCGTCCCGATGAAGGACAGAATTTTTGTGCTGGCCTCGGGTAACAAGGGCAAGCTCGGGGAGATCCGGCAGGTCCTCTCCGCCAAGGCGATCGAGGTCCGGCCGCAGTCCGATTGGGATGCGCCGGACGTGGACGAAACCGGTCTGACTTTTGTCGAGAACGCGATCCTCAAGGCGCGATCTGCGGCCGCCATCACGGGCTTGCCTGCTATCGCTGATGACTCCGGCCTGGAAGTGGAAGCCCTGGATGGGGCGCCGGGGGTTCGTTCAGCGCGTTTCGCCGGCGACGAGAGCGATGATGAAGCCAATAACCGCTTGCTGCTCGAGTCCCTGCAGCATATGGGGAAGGAGGGCAGGCGGGCACGCTTCCGGTGCGTCATGGTTTGCCTGCGCCAACCGGACGATCCGGCGCCGATCATTTGCGAGGCCACCTGGGAAGGGCGCATTGCACGCACACCGCGGGGCGACAACGGCTTCGGCTACGATCCGCTGTTTATCCCGGACGGTCATAGCCGGACGGCTGCTGAGCTGCCTTCGAAGGAGAAGAATCGCCTGAGCCACAGGGGCAAGGCGCTGGCCCGGCTTGCGACGATTCTGATCGGCGATCCAGTGGAGGAGTGAGCGCGGTGGCGTCTCCGGCCATTCCTCTGGCCATCTATGTGCACCTGCCGTGGTGTATCCGGAAATGTCCGTACTGCGACTTCAATTCACATGAGCTCACCGGTGAGTTGCCGGAAAGAGCGTATGTCGACGCGTTATTGACGGATCTTGATCAGGAGGCGCGGCACGCGAATGGACGCCGGGCGCAATCGGTGTTTTTCGGTGGCGGTACACCCAGCCTGTTCAGTCACGAAGGGGTCGCCCGGGTGCTCGACGCGATGGTCGCGTCTGGTCTGATCGCGGAACAGGCCGAGGTGACCCTGGAGGCGAACCCGGGCGCTGTCGAAAGGGGCCGATTCGCCGGCTTCAGGGACGCCGGAGTCAACCGCGTGTCGCTCGGTGCCCAGTCCTTTGATCCCGCTGCACTCGAACGAATCGGCCGCATCCACCGCGACGATGAAATCCACGACGCCATAGAGGAATTGGCTGCCGCCGGTCTCGATAATTTCAATATCGACCTGATGTATGGCCTGCCTCGGCAAACTTTGTCGCAGGCACTTGCCGACGTTCGGCAGGCGATCGCTGCCGGGCCGACGCACCTGTCCCACTATCAACTCACGATCGAGCCCAATACCGCTTTCCACAAGTGCCCACCGGTGCTGCCGGGTGATGACGAGTGCTGGCGGATGCAAACAGACTGCCAGGAACTTCTGTCGGACGAGGGCTACGACCAGTACGAAGTTTCCGCCTTTGCCAGGAGCGACCGCCGCTGTCTGCACAATCTCAATTACTGGACCTACGGTGATTACCTGGGAATCGGCGCGGGTGCTCACGGCAAACTGACCGACCCGCACACGGGGTTGGTGCGGCGCACCGCCAAAGCAAGAAATCCCCGCCAGTACCTTCGCTCGCCGGCAACGCCGGTCAGTGATTACATGCTGGACAGGGAAGACCTCGTGTTCGAGTTCATGCTGAACAATCTGCGTCTGTGTTCGGGATTCCGGCGCGAGGACTTCGAATGGCGGACGGGGCTGAGCTTCGATATCGTGCAGGGGCGGGTCGACCAGGCTGTCAGTGACGGAATGATGGCCTCAGAAGCAGGTGGCGGCTGGCACACCACAGGCCTTGGCTTCCGGTTTCTCAACGATCTCCAGGCCAGGTTTCTGCCGTCCCGGGAATCAGGCGCCATGGTTCGAGGTCAATCGCACCACTGATTATTGGCCATGACCCGTTCTCGCAGCGCTGAAATACACGTCGGGGGGAAGGTTATAGCGCCCTGGCCACCTCCGCAGCCTGGATGCTGCACTGCGAGTTTCGCGGATTGCGCCGCGTTTTTTATGCACAGAGTGGCCGTGGATATGAAGGGCGGGTAGAGAGCGTGGAACCCGGCGCTGATCCCCCAAGGACCCTCACCTGTAACTTATTGAAATATAGTCGTTTTATAAACTGGTCGTTTTTTCGCCAATTCGTTTGTTACGTTGTAATGACTGTGTGTAATGAAACTGGCGTAGCCGCCGTCCACAAAGTTATCCACAGGAATTGTGGATAATTCGGAAAGTGTCTTTGACGGTTTCAGGTAAATGACATTAGTTAAAGTGATTTCTTGAATAGCGTTTTTCGCGCGACCGGGTCCGACGGCGAAATCCGTCGACCCGGATCAACCCGAAACCGTTGTTCAGGTATTGCTCAACCCGGCATGAGCGGCTATGATGCGCGGCTCTTTTTTTCGGACGTTCCGGTCGAGACCGGAGGGTGCAAGATGAAGTCAAATATCCATCCCGCGTATGACGAGATCGAGGTGACCTGCAGCTGCGGGAATACCTTCAAGACTCGCTCGACGCTCAAGAACGACCTCCATATCGAAGTCTGTTCGCAGTGCCATCCTTTCTATACCGGGAAGCAGAAGATCCTGGATTCGGGTGGTCGCGTCGACCGGTTCCGACGCAAGTACGGAATGTCGTCAAGCTGATAGCGCCGGTCGGAGTTATCGCACCGGTCACCGGACCGAAAGGGCGCCGCTGGCGCCCTTTGTGTTTGCGACAAACAGCCGGTCGCGGCGCCGCGAAACCAGGCCAGGCAGCGCGCATCTGCCTGTCAATCGCATCGGCCGTGGCTTATAATTTCTGGTTCCCGATCCCCATGCGGAACCGGTCCGACCGACACCTTGAACGGCGCGGACGTCAGGTGGTTTCCGTGTCCGGCACAGGCGTGACACAAGCGGGCGCGGGCGAACCTCGATCGAATCGATCGATCCCGTCATAACGGAGAAAAAACGGATGAGTGACAAGCACTTCGACCTCGTGAATCCCGAAGCGGGCACCAATTCTCAACTGCCCGTGCACGAGGCGACGCTTGGTCCCGCCGGGATCGACATTGGCAAGCTCTACGCCAACCAGGGCGTGTTTACCTTCGACCCGGGGTTCGTCGGCACCATGAGCTGCGAGAGCGCCATCACGTATATCGACGGTGAGAAAGGCGTTCTCCTTTATCGCGGATATCCCATCGAACAGTTGGCGACGAAGAGCAGCTTTATCGAGGTCTGCTATCTCCTGCTGCACGGCGAGTTGCCGGACGCTGTTCAGCTCGAGGAATTCGGCGATTCAATCGGGCGCCACACAATGATCAACGAGGCGCTGCTGCGCTTCTACAATGGTTTTCACTACGACGCCCATCCCATGGCGATGGTTTCCGGTGTTGTGGGCTCGATGGCGGCTTTCTATCACGATTCCATGGATATCCGGAGCCCCGAGCACCGGGAAATTTTCGCCCATCGAATCATCGCCAAGATGCCGACCATCGCGGCAGCCGCCTACAAGCACTCGGTCGGGCAGCCGTTTATCTATCCGCGCAATGACATCGACTATTGCAGCAACCTGCTGCAGATGTTCTACGCGATTCCCTGCGAGGACTATGAGGTAGACCCCATCGCCGCTGAGGCCCTCGACTTGTTGTTCATCCTCCATGCTGACCACGAACAGAATTGCAGCACATCGACCGTGCGGCTGGCCGGCAGCTCCGGAACGAACCCTTACGGCGCAATTGCGGCCGGCGTGTCGGCCCTGTGGGGGCCGGCGCATGGCGGCGCGAATGAGGCGGTTCTCAACATGCTGGACGAGATCGGCACGGTTGACAGGATTCCCGAGTTCGTCGCCCGGGCGAAGGATCGCAACGATCCGTTCCGGTTGATGGGCTTCGGCCATCGTGTCTACAAGAATTTCGATCCCAGGGCCACCATCATCCGCGAGATGTGTCACAAGGTGCTCAAGCAGCTCGGCACAACGGATTCGCCGGTTTTCGAGTTGGCGCTGCGTCTCGAGGAGATCGCTCTCGAGGATGAGTACTTCGTCGAGAAGAAGCTGTATCCCAACGTCGATTTCTATTCCGGCATCATCTACCAGGCCCTGGGGATTCCGAAGGCGATGTTTACGGTGATGTTCGCTATCGCCAGGACCGTCGGATGGGTTGCCCACTGGCAGGAGATGACTGCTGATCCGCGGACTCGTATCGGACGTCCGCGGCAGCTATACGTCGGTTCCGACAGCCGTGACTACGTGGAGATTTCGAGTCGCTGAACGGTGTCCCCTGTTTCGGACCCGCCATCGACCAACGCTTCTACTTCGGGCAAACGCAGCCGCCGCATCGGTCGACCATCGACCGGGCAGGTTGGCGGTTGTCGCAATTCCGTCAGCGAGAACACGATTACCTCAATCGCGACGCTATCCTTGTTAAAAGCATAAACAGGCCGTAATTCGTGCCTATCATGCTTGTAACGGACGCGATGTTCCTCGATATCGTAGGGGATGTTGCGTTCTAGCAGGTGCAGGGCAATCCCTTCCGGGGCATCCGAGAATACGTGCAGACGGACGGGCGTCTGATCCGTCACGGCGCCGGACAGGACGGATCCAACCAGTCTCGGGCTGAAGTCCTCCAGCATCCGCATGGCGCCACTGGCTACCTGTCTCAGTTCGCGCAAGCGTGAAGCGTAGGCGTCGCCTCCGAACAGGCGCTGCTGTTCTCTCAGGGCCTGTTCGATCTCATCATTGGCC